>Ga0209252_1000003_pt1 | contig 288301 bp, 249 predicted proteins | sample SaaInlV_135m_DNA_3_FD_184673 | JGI IMG/M metagenome (GOLD analysis project Ga0209252, IMG submission 184673) | Marine microbial communities from expanding oxygen minimum zones in the Saanich Inlet - Saanich Inlet SI074_LV_100m_DNA (SPAdes) (version 2) | ecosystem: Environmental > Aquatic >... | reverse complement strand
CGTCACCGAACGATTGACGGCTATAGCATCCATGACCTGCTTTTTTCGGGGTGATGCCATGGGCACCTCCTGATAATAAAAAACCTCCGGGCAGCTTGGATTCCGTTCCATTAGGATCCTAATCGGAGGTTTAATCGCTGCCCTTACCTTCTCTCTGGAACGGTTTAAAGGACCCCTAAAGTTACAAGGAATAAAGGAATAAGGAACAAGTTTAGAAAGTCATCCCTTTTTAATTTTCCCTTATTCCTTTAATGATTCCTATCGTGATGTCCTTTAACGAAAAATCCAAATTCATTTCTACCATAAGATCCACCGTCTCTTTCCTAAACCATTGGATTTGTCGTTTTGCGAATTGACGCGTTTTTATTACAATTTCTTCTTCCAATTCCGCTTTAGATAATTCACCATTTAAATGAGAAATGATTTGCCGATAACCAATTGAATCTAATGGGTGAAGATGTTCATTTGGATATTGATCCAGTATTTTTTTAACTTCATCAATCCATCCCGCTTCGAGCATTTCTTTGGTACGTTTTGCTATTCTATCTCGTAGGAGGGCTCGATCCCAATCCAGAATAACAGTAAACAAATCGAGTTTTGGTGGTTCAATTAATTTCTGTTTTTCAAAATGATGGGATGGGGTTTCCCCAGTTACTTCAACAATTTCTAACGCACGTATGAGACGTTTCTTATTATTGGGATGGACCAGTTCAGCATATCCCGGGTCTACTGCTTTTAGCCTCCCCATCATAATTTCTGATCCCATGTCATCATACTCTTTTTCTAACCGATCCCGAATGGCTTGATCCGTCATACTCCCCACAAAAATCCCATTCACCAAAGCACGATAATACAATCCCGCGCCACCGCAAATGATAGGCGTTTTTCTTCTGGATTCAATATCTTTCACAGCATCCATCACCAATAATGCATAGGCACCGGCGGCCACTGTTTCATTGGGCGGCTTCAATCCAAATAAATGATGGGGAATGCCGCATTTTTCCGCAACATTTGGTTGCGCTGTACCGATGGGCATGCCACTATAAATTTGGCGTGAATCCAGGCCCACAACTTCACCATCCAATTTCTTGGCTAATTCTACTGAAATGGCGGTTTTTCCGCTGGCGGTGGGCCCGACTATGGTGAGTATCTTTTTCATGCGTATTGGTTTAATTAAAACAAAAAATTAACCGTAAAGTTTAGACAAGGAAATCAAACAAAATAACCAATAAATTGATATCAGTGGAATTGAGGATCACGATGATTACAGGCATATTTGTAATTATTTACGGCAAAGACCCTAAAATGAATCAAAAAATAATTCAGTCCCCCTAACCCTTTATGAATTTCTTACAATTAATCATTCTTCTATTTGGAATAGCCATTTGCACCGTTTGTGTATTAAGCCTCTTTTCGCCCTTCACTTTAATTAGAACAGTTAGATCAATTGGCGAGAAAAACTGGATGGTACCGTCAGCTGTAATTTCTCGGCTCATTTTAGGGACAGCATTAATCCTCTCAGCTACTGATTCAAAGTTTCCTTCCTTCTTCATGATTATTGGATGGATTTCAATCTTATCTGCAATCATTATTCTTTTCATGGGCCGGGAGCGCATCAACAATCTCATGGATTGGCTGGAAGAACGTCCGGCACTTCTCCTGCGATTATGGATGGTGTTTGGCGCAGCATTTGGAGCTTGGATCATTTATGGGATTTTATAGAAAATTTCGATACAAATTCAAAACTTACTTTTAACCATTAATTTTTATGCATAGCAACGCCAAAACAGTTAAAGAATATTTAAACGAACTTCTCGCAGATCGTAGAGGAGCCATCTCTACGGTCAGGAATGTAATTATCAAGAATCTCCCCAAAGGATATATAGAAACAATGAACTGGGGTATGATCGCTTATGAAATTCCATTGAAGACTTTTCCGAATACTTACAACAAACAGCCCCTTATGTATGCCGCTTTGTCCTCACAAAAAAACCATATAGCTGTTTATTTATCCTGTGTTTATTCCGATGAAAAACAATTAATGAAATTACAGAATGCATTTTCTGAAATGGGCGTAAAGCCCAATATGGGAGAATCCTGTATCCGCTTTAAAGATGTGAATAAAATACCGCTTACAACTATCGGGGAACTGATTGGTGCTTATTCTGTGAAAGACTATATCGAAAATTATAATAGGTGTCGAAAATGATAAAAGAATTCGTAAATAAAATACCCAACAGAAAGAAGGGACTTCGTTTGGCTATAATCAATACCTTTCTCCTCATCTGGGTGAGTATGGGAGTGGGCGTCATTGGCCGGGATGGAGAACCGCTGAACATCATCTTTTTTGGTGTGGTTGCCATTTGGATCATCATTGGCGCCGTGTCCAAATTTCAGACCGCTGTTATGGTGAAAGCCTTAACCGTCACTGCCATAGCTCAAGCAACAGTCACTATAGTAGCTATAATTCTTAAATGGGGTCACCCTTATAGTCCGGCCCTTGAACTATTGGGACTAAATGGATTCTACATTGTCCTTTGGCTATGGTCCGCTTCATTTTACCGAAAGGCATCCCAATGAAATGGATATCCCATTTGATCGGCGTATTAAAGATGGCATTGAACTGGGCAATATTTTGGGGCATCACTGGAGCAATTATCGCCGTCATTAGTGGATTTTTAGGCATTCCCGATGGTGTGGGATTGGATCCCTCGATTGCCTTGGCCACGCCAGGATTTGTCGGAGGCGTCCTATTCTATATTATTTTTCGAGTTTTTGGAGGCGCTGATAAATTCTATGAATTATCCCTTAAACGACTGGCACAATTGGGGGCGACCACTGGTGCTGTGATGGGCATACTCCCATTTATTTTTGGATCATCCAATGTGGATTTCTCTCCTTGGTTGTTGGGTATTATAATTATCGGTTCTACGACCCTAATGAGCATAGTCACAGCCGTTGGAACGGCGCTGGCATTTAAACAAATTAAAAAGGGATAATCATGATAATAGGAATTAAAATATTAATTATTTTGGTATATGTTATTTCAGTACTCAGCTACTTTATATCCATAATGGGTAAGTATAATTTTTTATTAAAATGGACATTACCACTTTTTTTAGTCGCACATTTACTTGAAATATTTACGCCATTTGCACAAAAGGTTATTCATGCATCACCCAATAAAAATAGTGCCATTATACAATCATTGGTTTGGGGTGCAGCCTACTGGTTACCAGAGTATAAAAAATTAGAGCGGATAAATAATTGAGCTGGAAAACCCAACCCATATTAATCCGATTTTTGACATTCTTCTTTTTACTATTTGCTTGTGAAGATAAAGATGATGCACAAGAATTATCTGAAGCTATTTTAATTTGGGATGGTGAATACGCATCAGATGGTTGCGGCTTTTCTGTTGAACTGAATGGTAAAACATATAAGCCTTTTAACGAATCAAATATTGGAGCAGAGTTTAAAGAAAATCATAAAACTACTGTTATAATTGAGTATTCTTTGCCGAACAAAATGTTAGAATATTTATGCGGTGATGCACCTTCTTATCAAAAGAAAGATGCGATTGATATTATATCAATAAAAAAGAAAAATTAAATTATATAATTTGTTTTATATAAATCCCAAAAGATAAATGATTAACATTGTTCAGCACATTTCACACCATCAATTGCTGCTGAAATAATTCCGCCAGCATATCCCGCACCTTCACCACAAGGAAATAACCCTTTTATTTGTGGGTGTTGCAAAGTGTTTTTATCCCGTGGAATCCTCACCGGAGAAGATGTTCTACTTTCGGGTGCATGGACGATGGCCTCATTGGTCAAATAGCCCTTCATTTGTTTTCCAAAATGCTTAAACCCTTCTTGCAAGTTTTGATAAATAAATGATGGAAATACTTCACTTAATTTAGTTGATGTTGTTCCGGGGAAATATGAAGTCTTCGGAATATCACCTGACAACTTATTTTGGGTAAAATCAACTAACCGCTGTGCTGGAACGTTTTGTGTTTCTCCACCCATTCTCCAAGCCCTTTGCTCTATTTCTTTCTGAAAATACATACCCGCCAATGGACCATGTTCATTATATTTAGCAAAATCTTTAACATTGAGTTCTACAACAATACCTGAATTAGATGTTTCATAATCTCTTCTCGATGGCGACCAACCATTGGTTACAACTTCACCAGGACCTGTTGCACAAGGCGCAATTATACCCCCTGGGCACATGCAAAATGAATAAACACCTCTACCGTTTACTTGCTTCACAATTGAGTAGGATGCCGGCGGTAAATATTCTCCTCTATTTTTACACTTGTATTGTATTTGATCAATAAGCTCTTGAGAATGTTCAACCCTAACACCCATTGCAAATGCTTTAGCTTCTATCTCAATTCCTTTTCTATATAATAATTCAAAGATATCTCTGGCTGAATGTCCCGTGGCTAAAATTATTTTATTAGAATCAATTTCCGTTCCATTTTGTAATACAACACCATTTACAGCATTATTTTTAATAATAATATCTGTTACTCTACTATTAAATAATACTTCGCCCCCAAATTCAATTATAGCCTCCCTAATGGCTTGAATAATTTTTGGTAATTTATTTGTACCAATATGTGGATGAGCATCTACTCTAATTTCTGGCGAGGCACCAAATTGGACTAAAATATCTAAGATTACATTTACATCGCCTCTTTTTTTACTTCTAGTATATAATTTACCATCAGAGAAAGTACCGGCACCTCCTTCGCCAAAACAATAGTTTGAGTCCTCGTTAACAATATGTTGTTTTGTTAAATTCGCTATATCTTTTCTCCTGCTTTTTACCTCTTTTCCTCTTTCAAGGATAATGGGTTTAATTCCCCTTTCAATAAGTTTTAATGCAGCAAAAAGCCCCGCAGGTCCGGCCCCAACAATGATGACACCATCCTCATGACTTACATCTTTATAATCGGGTATATTTTCTCGTTTTTCTTTAAATGCTTCATGAATAAAGACATCAACAATTAAATTGATTTTTGTTACTTTTTGCCTTGCATCAATAGATCGTTTTAAAATCTGGATATGCATTATATCCGAGATTTCAGTGTTGATTCTTTTTGAAACGACTTTTAATAATTGATCAGAATTTTCAGCGACTTCAGGAAGGACTTGGAGTTGAATGTTTTTAATCATTAAAACAACATAGCACTATAGATATATCTAAACATCGTTATTTATAAATAGATTAATTCGTCTTATGTAAGAAATAAAATTAAATCCGCTCGAAGCGGCGGTCCAGTTCATCCATAGATAACTGAACAATAATCGGTCTGCCATGAGGACAGTAATATGGATGTTTGGTACCGAATAATCGATTCACCAATTCACGCATTTCATTAATATTTAAAACGTCCCCTGCCTTCACTGCTGCCTTACAGGAAAAACTTGCCGCCAATGCTTCCTGGAAAGATACGTTTTTCTTTTGAGTCTCTTGAAAATTATCCAACATTTCACGAATAATATTCTTCTCATTCCCCCATGACATTTCTGATGGAATAGCTTCAATCATAACTGTATTCTCTCCGAACTCCTTCATGCGAAAACCCATTTTTTCTAAATAGGGTAATACATCTAGAAGGACTGAATAATCATCGGGAGAGAATTCCATCTCTTCAGGAAATAACAAAGTCTGGGCTGCCATTGCATTGGCATCAAAAGCCGCCATCGCCTCTTCATAAAGGACACGTTCGTGAGCCACATGCTGGTCGATAATTACCAATCCACTTGAGATAGGCGACACAATATATTTTGAATGGACTTGCCAGATATTTTCCAAATCCACTTTACCCGAATCCGGTTCCGGCCGATTGGCTAATTGAGATGCATAAGATTTGGCTCGATCCACTGCCGGTTGAAATTTGATAGCAGATTCTGTGCCAGAGAATGAAAGAGGAAGTCCTTCCTGATCAGGATTCAACTGCCCTTCTTGGGGCGTAAATGTGGTGGGAAAATCAAATTTTCCTCCAAATTTCGGTTTTTCAAAATCAGGAATTGTATTTAAAATTGGGGTCAATGCTTCTTCGATTGCAGATTTCAATACATGGTAGATTCGCCACTCATCCTTAAAACGGACTTCCGTTTTCATCGGATGAACATTAACATCCACTTGATCGTGGGGCACACTAATATTGAGAGCAAAAAATGGAAATTCTCCACGATTAATAATGGATTTATAGGCGCCATAAACACCGGAATTCATCAATCGATTCTGGATAAAGCGGTCATTTAAAAAGATATACTGTTCACCGGGACGGGTGCGGATCAAATTGAGATTCCCCACAAATCCTGAAATTGAATAATCTCCTTTGGTGAAATTCACCGGCAACAGTTGATCCCGATAGGCGGGATCCATTACATGGACAATCCTGTTTTCTAAATCTTCAGGCAGAAGGTTCATAATATCCCGATTATCGGAAACCAGTTTAAAGGCACGATCGGGGTAAGAAAGAGAAAATCGCCGCACCATTTCTACCACTTTGCGGAATTCCATGCGGGGGCTTTTAAGAAATTTTTTGCGAGCCGGTGTATTATAAAATAAATTTCGAATTGTAACGGATGTGCCTTGTACCGCCGGCGCTGGTTGAACTTCACCCAATTTACCATTTAAAATGGACATTTCAGCCCCATCGCCACTTCTATTCGCCGATACAATATTTACTTCAGAAACAGATGCAATACTGGCTAATGCTTCTCCACGGAACCCCAGGGTGTCAATATTAAACAAATCATCCATTGAGCCGATCTTACTTGTGGTGTAGCGTTCAAAAGCGATGGGTAATTCGGCCGAATTTATTCCGGAACCATTGTCCGAAACCTGAATTAGTTGTTGACCTCCCTTTTCTACAACAATTGAAATTTCCGTAGCGCCTGCATCGAGACTGTTTTCCACCAATTCCTTTACCACCGAAGCGGGACGTTCTACCACTTCTCCGGCAGAGATCTTATTGCGTAAATCTTCTGATAATTGTTTAATCATGTTGTTTAGAATTGAAATTTGGAGCCTGAAACCTGAAACCAATTTTTCTCATTTTTTTAGTTTCAACTTTTAATTTTACTATGAGTTTTGTCAAAGACCACTTTATGCTTGGCTTCAGCCTTTTGGATTAATATTTCTACAGCCCTTCTTTTTTCATCGCAATAGGCTTCATCCACCACACCGGGTAAGTTGATTAGCACATTCATGGATGCGCCCCGTACGCCTGCCAAACCGACTTCTGCCGCTACCCCCCCATCGCTCACTGAATTTGGATTCCCCTTTTCTACCAACACTTCTGCTATTTCTATAACACGATAACATTTTTCCGCCGTCTCTAAGGGAATATCTATGGCATATTTATTCGAGTTTTCTACCGCTTTTTCTTTAGCCATTCGTTCTTCATTCGTTGTAGCTGACATTCGATTTGCGTCCATTACCTTGTTAAAGGCATTCGTATCTTCATCGACCAAAAAGGATAATCTATCTTTGAGTGCTTGTGCCTCTACGCCAATCTCATCCATTTCTGGTTTGCTGTTCAGCATTTCTTTTTTCTCGTGGGTTAATGCTGCCACCATGGATGCCAAGGCCGCCCCTAATGCACCAGCCAAAGCTGATACTGACCCACCACCAGGCGCTGGACTATTGGTAGATAATTCTTCCACAAAGTTTTTTCCGACCAATGACATTAATGGACGATCCTCAGATTGAACTGCATAATCAATGATCTTTTCCTCGGGATTAAATTCAGTCACATCATTTAGTCCTAAAGACTGGACGGCACATTCTACAATATCAGTTTCAGGCACACCAATGGATCTATTTTGCTTCTGTAAATAATGTCTCCCCGCCATAATCATCGCTTCCAATGGGATGAGTCCTACCAATTCACTTCCCGTAACTCTTATGCCTCGTACCTCGGCCAGTTTACATGCAGCGTCATAAACATCATGAATTGTAGAAACTTTATAATTATTAAAATTAATGGAAATCTGAGCACGGTTGAACGCATCTACATACCAGCCAATTCCTTTCACATATTTAAACATGCCAGGAACCTTTACTGCTGAGCCATCATCGTTTCGGACAATTTCACCATCTAATAAGTTTTTAGAATTTGGATTGGGTGTCCGCTTACTCCGTCCAGCTTCTCTTAATTCAAAAGCAATGTCCGTAGCTAAACGGTGGTCTTTTGTATTGAGATTAATGTTGTAGGCAATAAGGAATTCCCGACAGCCCATTACTATTGCACCTGCTTTTACATGGAGCGTTTCAGGTCCAAAATCCGGCCGCCAATTCTTATCTTTTAATTTTTCTGATAGTCCCTCGTATTCCCCTTTTCGGATGGTGGGCAATTTTTCCCTATCCGGTTTTTGTGCAGATTTTTCATACAGATAAACTGGGATTCCCAATTCTTCGCCAACTCGTTGACCCACTTGTTTTGACAATTCGATACATTCCTCAATTGTCACACCACTCACAGGAATAAATGGACACACATCTGTGGCGCCCATTCTTGGATGTGTACCAGAATGTTGACTCATATCAATAACTTCAGAAGCAGTTTTTATTCCTTGAAACGCTGCTTCCGCCACCGTATTCGGTTCGCCGACAAAGGTGACCACAGTACGGTTAGTATCGGCGCCGGGATCCACATCCAGTACTGTAATACCGTCTACAGCTTTAATCGCATTCGTTATGGTTTTGATTTTGGTGAAATCTCTGCCTTCACTAAAATTGGGGACACATTCAACCAGTTTCATCTATCCGCCCTGAGCAATTTGGATTAAATAATTTATAAGAAATATGACCACGATCAAGGTGGCGATTGTTCCGAATAAAGATCGTTTTGACCTTCTCGGTTCAATTAAATTTTTGAAAAACCGATCCATTACATACCAGCAAATAAGAACATGAAAAAATTAACGAATGGACTCATCACCATCCAAATGGGAGAAATATTGGTAAACATGCCAAATAAGATTAAGCCCATTAATATCTGTGGGCCGAAGGTCTGGAGTTTATAAACTAAATTCGGATTTTTCCTTATCATCAATCCTGAGAATATTTGGGAACCATCTAATGGTGGAATTGGAATCATATTGAATACGGCCAACATTATATTAATCTGGGTAAACATCATAAGCATCGAAGTGAAGGAACCCATATAACCAGTCATCCGGATCAATGTACCACCTACGAATGCCAATAGTAAATTTGCTGCAGGACCGGCAAAAGCGATTTTCATCATATCCGTTCGGGGATTGGCCAAATAACGTGAATCCACCGGGACAGGTTTGGCCCAGCCAAATCCCACAAAAAGTATCATGAGTGTACCAAACATATCCAAATGTGCCATAGGGTTCAGCGTCAGTCTGCCGGCATATTTGGCTGTAGGGTCGCCTAGTTTATTAGCCACCCATCCATGGGAAAATTCATGAAAAACCAGTGCAAATAAAAGCACCGGAATCAGCATAATGAGTACTTCTGGCGGTAAACGAAATAGCATTAATCAAACCTCGGGTGAAATGTGCGATGCACTTCTTTTAAATGTTCTTTGTCCAAATGGGTATACACCTGGGTGGTGGCAATATCAGTATGTCCCAGCATTTCTTGGACGGATCGAAGGTCAGCGCCGCCCTCCAAAAGATGGGTGGCAAAAGAATGTCTCAGCGTGTGTGGACTTACTTCTTTGTTAATTTCTGCAGCGTTTGTCCATTTTTTAAGCAATATCCAAATCATCATCCGTGTTAGTTTCCGACCATTTCTGCTCAAAAATACTTCAGCAGTATTTGGATTTTTATCTACCAATGACGGTCGTTCATGGTTAATATAATTTTTCAAATTTTCCCGGGCAATTGGGCCAATTGGAATAAAACGCTGCTTTTCTCCCTTTCCTTGAACACGGATCATTTCTGAATCCCATAAAATTTCAGTGGTCTTCAGATCACAAAGTTCCGTCACTCGCAAACCGCAGGAATACATTAATTCAAAAATGGCCAAATCCCGAAGTGCCATAGGCGCCTTTTTGGGAATTATGCTCAAGATAACATCTATCTCTTGAATTGTAAGCACATTAGGCAATTTCCGTGGAATTTTGGGTGTATCAAGAAGTTGGGCAGGATTATCATTAATATGGCCTTCTGCCGATAAAAAATTATGGTAAGTGCGGATTGAAGATATGGCACGTTTAATAGAATTAGCTGCCAATCCTTTATCATTTAATTGGCGAATGTAAGAACGAATATGTCCCATTGTAACATTAAGTACAGTCGTTAAACCAAGATCAGATTCTAAAAAATGATGGTATTGCTTCAAATCCCGTAAATAGGATTCTAAAGAATTTTTGGCCAAATTCCGTTCGACCTTTAGCATGACCATATAGTCCCGGAGATAATTTTCCATTTATCCCGCCAGGATTGCCGCTTCGACAGATTCGCACATTATGTGTTCAGCCAATAAGTGACCTTCTTGAATTCGCTGGGTATCGTCGCTTGGAATACAAATTGTTACATCGCCCACGTCTGCCATTTTACCGCCGGATTTTCCTGTTAAAACAATTACATGAATTCCCTTCGATTTGGCTTCATTAATAGCGCGAATCACATTGGCAGAATTTCCACTGGTAGAAATAGCCACCAACACATCTCCTGCATTTCCCAATCCTTCTATCTGGCGGGAAAATATAGATTCATAGTCTGTATCGTTGGCCCAAGCTGTGACAAAAGATGAGTCTGTTGTGAGTGCAATAGACGCAATGGCTGGACGATCGTGGTCACGGAGTCCACCCATAAGTTCTGCAGCCATGTGCTGCGCATCCGCAGCTGAACCACCATTACCACACCATAATATTTTTTTACCCATTTTCGCCGCATTAATCATCATTTGTGAAGCATTTGAAATATCATTAGCGCAATGGGTAAGCATGGCTACTTTTACATTAGCGCTGTCCTGGATAATACCTTTTACATCAAGCATGATTAACCGATCAATTCAGCGTATTGGTCAACTGTGAGCAGTTCATCTAATTCACCAGCATCAGAAACGGAAACTTTTACAATCCATCCTTCACCGAAAGCATCTTCATTCACTGTTTCAGGACTGTCTTCTAAACTTTCGTTTATTTCAGTAACCGTGCCGCTAACCGGCGCAAATAAATCTGCAACAGTTTTAACAGCTTCGATGGTGCCGAAGGGTTCATCTTTTTCAATCTTTTGATCTACATCGGGAAATTCAATAAAAATGATATCACCTAATTCTCCCTGGGCATGGTCAGTGATGCCAATGGTTACATTCTCACCATCAATCTTTATCCATTCATGTTCTTTGGTATATTTTAAATCCTGTGGAAGACTCATTCTTCTTTAACCTCTTTTTTGTATTCAAATGTTTCTAAAAAACTCGTATCGAATTCTCCCGAACGAAATTTTTCATCTTTCATAATAGCCTGGTGAAAAGGGATTGTCGTTTTTGGTCCCTCAATAATTGTTTCTTCCAGAGCACGTTCCATCCTGTTAATGGCCGCTTCCCTTGTTGGTGAATGGACAATTAATTTTCCAATGAGAGAATCGTAATGAGACGGAATTTCATAACCGGCATAAGCATGGGAATCAACCCGTACACCCTTGCCACCAGGCATGTGATAACTGGTGATTGGCATGGGCGAAGGGGCAAAATTCATATCGGGGTTTTCTGCATTAATCCTGCATTCAATGGAATGGCCCCGCAGTTTCATATTATATAAATAATCGGGAAATTTATCGCCCGCATGGGTTCGAATTTGCCACTTGATCAAATCTGCACCAGTGACCATCTCTGTAATGGGATGCTCCACCTGGATTCGGGTATTCATTTCCATAAAATAGAAATCTTTATTTTTATCTAACAGAAATTCAACGGTACCCACACCCACATAATTCACCGCTTTGGCGCCAGAAATAGCCGCATCTCCCATTCGTTTACGAAGATCTTCATCTACAGCAGCGGAGGGCGATTCTTCCAGTAATTTTTGATGACGTCTTTGAATTGAACATTCACGTTCACCCAAGCTTACTACATTCCCATAGGCATCGGCTAAAATCTGAATTTCAATATGGCGGGGATTTTCGACGAATTTTTCTATATACATGTCCCCATTATTAAAAGAAGTAAGTGACTCTGAACTGGCCATGTTATAGGAATTAATTACTTCACTTTCTTCATGGACGAGTCGCATTCCTTTACCACCACCACCGGCTGATGCCTTAAGCATTACAGGATAACCCATTTCGTTGGCCAATTCACGCGCTTCTTCTGCATCCTTCAAAACACCAACATTTCCGGGGATGACGGGTACACCAGATGCTTTCATTGTCTTTTTTGCCTGAGCTTTATTTCCCATGGCGTTAATAATCTCAGCTGAGGGTCCTATAAAGGCAAATCCATTATCTTCGCAGATTTTAGAAAAATCTGCATTCTCAGCTAAAAAACCGTATCCCGGATGAATCGCATCAGCGTTGGTGATTTGGCCCGCTGCAATGATACGCGGAATATTCAAATAGGATTCAACACTTGGGGGCGGGCCAATGCATACAGCTTCGTCTGCAAATTTCACATGGAGGGAATATTTATCTGCAGTGGAGTATACAGCAACAGATTTTAATCCTAACTCGTGGCAGGCACGGATGATTCGAAGTGCAATTTCACCACGGTTGGCGATTAGTATTTTTTTGTACATACCGATTCTGAGGTTAAATCAGGAAGGATCAATCACAAATAAGGGTTGGTTATATTCCACAGCTTGCCCATCATCCATAAAGATCTTGGTAATGGTACCGTTTGTTTCAGCCTCAATTTCATTCATAATCTTCATGGCTTCGATGATACAAAGGGTATCCCCTTCTGAAACTGAATCACCGACTTTAACAAATGCATCTAAATCGGGAGACGGAGATTTGTAATATGTTCCCGGCATGGGGGATAATATTTCTTCTCCACTAACTACTTCTTCCTCAGGTGCTGTTGCTTCGGGAGAAGAAGATGCCGGCGGCGCGATAGGAGCAGCGGGAGCATGAACAACGGACGGCGCGGAACTTACACCTGCCGATTTTACAACGCGAAAACGACGACCCCAAAAGTTGACATCAATTTCATTAACATTACTGTTTTCTAATAAATAGATTATTTCTTTAAGTTTATCTTGCCACATGTTTTACCTTCAATATTTATGTATAACGGTTGAAACTACGATTAAGATTTCACACGTTCAATATATTCTCCGGACCGTGTGTCAATTTTTAACACTTCACCTTCATTGATAAATAAAGGTACCTGAACAGTGTATCCAGTCTCCACAGTAGCCGGTTTAGTGGCTCCTGTGGCAGTGTTTCCTTTTAAGCCCGGATCCGTTTGAGTTACTTCTAATTGAACGTGGGCCGGCATACGAATATCCAAAACTTCTTCTTCATCAAAAAGAATATCAACATTCATACCACCCTTGAGAAACCTTTTTGCATTTCCCACTAAATCATTCATTACATTAATTTGGTCATAAGTGAAATTATCCATAAAAATATGGGAATCACCATCTTCATAAAGAAACTGCATTGTTTTTGCTTCAATTTTCAGGAAAGATAGTTTCATACCTGCGTTGAATGTTTCGTCAAAAATTTTCCCTGAAGCAATATCCTTCAGTTTGGTGCGGACAAAGGCGGGACCTTTACCTGGTTTTACATGGAGGAATTCTATAACGCGCATGCGTTTATTTTTGTGCAAAATAACTGCACCGTTTTTAATATCTGATGTGGTTGCCATTTTTCTCCCTTAATTAGCCGGGGAATTTACAATCTAGAATAAGTATATCGAGGAGAGTTTTCTCAAGAGATTGATTCAATCTTCCAGTATTGAACAGTGTCTTTAACCAAAACCTGGGAATTTGTGAGATCATTCGCACATTGATCTAAAGCGGCTATATGTTTGGCATATTTAGCCATGTCCGCCCCAGAGAGGATATTGAGATAGGTTTCTAATTGAGAATCAGTATAGGGAAATCCAGAGCGATGGGTCCGAATTTCTTCTGTAGTCATTTCCAAAGTACGTATGTAGAGACTGCTTTCCGTATACTCCCTAAGGATCAGGGAAAGGCGTGCATAAAATTCTTTAATATCCCCTTTGTCCAAAATATCGGACTGATTCAATTCATCCAACTTTTGTAATGCAACCGTATCCGGCTCTTCTAAAAATTCCGGTTTATCTTCGAATGAGATTTCCAATTTCTGTCGCTTTTTCCAAATAAACACGATACCCACCAGAAGGGCCACCAATATCAAAACTAGCATAATGGTTTGCCAAGGGAGTGGAAATCTTACCGGCACCGGATCTTTGATGGGCATTATGCCGCCACCGGATTGTTTATAACTTGGGTCTTGCTCGGTGATAGAAACTACTTCAATAAACATGGAATCGGCGCTCATTTCATACGCGAAAGTACTATCAGCATTTAAAACAGAAACTGTCACCCCAGGAATAGCCACTTTTCCAGTATCCCAGAATACCAATTCAAATTTGCCTAGGCGACCCATATCTTCATCATAAATAGAAAAGGACCGAATCTCCAAAGGATCTTCCAATACCCATTCAGGGAATTGAATAATCTTATCTTTTGGTGCACGAACCATAACGGCATAAGTAACAGGACTACCAATAGTGGTATAGGTGGTATCCAATTCAACTATCATTTCTACTGATTTGGATGGTTGATCCTGACTACAAGCAATTAAGAGAATCAGACCTATATATGTTATTTTTCCCACGGAGCTAATACCGTTTTTCCCTACGGCGGAAATAAGTCATAAGTGGTTCTACATAATCTTTATCAGTCCCTACATTGATTACATCAAATCGACTACGGCCACACTCATTTTCAAAATTTTCCCATTTTTCCTTAATGGAATTTGAAAAATCTTTCCGTTCACTTTCAGAGGACATATCGGCCCAAAACTGCTCCCCCGTTTCAGGGTCATGGACTTTAATTAATCCTAAATTCGGTAAATTTTCCTCCGCTGGATCCGTAATCCGGATTCCGATCATATCGTGCTTTTTGTTAGCCAGTTTAAGGGATTTCCAATAGCCATCATCCAGAAAATCAGAAATGAGAAAAACCACTGCTTTGCGTTTGGCCACATTCATGAGAAAATCTAAACCGGATTGGAGTGATGTTCCCGTCCCTTCCGGTTCATGAAATAATACTTCCCTCACGACTCGTAGAATATGTGAGCGGTCTTTTTTAGGCGCAATATATTTTTCTACATGATCGGAAAATAAAATGAGCCCCACCTTATCTTTATTCTTGATGGCCGAAAAACCCAGGACGGCAGCAATCTCCGCCGCCATTTCGGATTTAAATTGGGCCACTGTACCGAAATGACCGGAACGGCTTACATCTACCATGAGAAATACGGTCAGTTCACGTTCTTCTTCAAAAATTTTAACGAAAGGTGCATTGCTACGAGCAGTTACATTCCAATCGATCATGCGAATATCATCACCGGGCGTATATTCACGGACTTCAGAAAATGTCATACCACGGCCCTTAAAGACAGAATGGTATTCACCACCGAAAAGGTCATTCACCAATCCTTTGGTGCGAATCTCAATATGGCGGACTTTTTGTAGTATCTCTTTTGGAATCATTGGTTAATTGATTAGGGCAGATTGAAAAAGGGTAAAGTGGTCCTTCTAGGGCAAAAACAGCTGTTTCGGAATTCCCTCTCTTTTCTCTTTTTTACTTTTTCCTTGGTTACGGAATTTCGATTGAATCAAAAAGTCTTTGAATAACATCTTCAGAAGTGAGTTCTTCCGCTTCCGCTTCATAGGTGAGAATGACACGATGGCGTAAAACATCTTTACCAATATAACGCACATCTTCTGGGGTGATATAACCCCGATGTTCTATAAAAGCCCGCGCCTTGGATGCAAGAATCAAGTTTATTGTGGCCCTGGGACTGGCGCCATACTCAATCAATTGAGATAAATCTCCCAATCCAAATTCATCAGGATTTCGTGTGGCAAAAACTAAATTCAAAACATAGTCCTCTACCTTTTCATCCACATAAATATCATTTATTGTTTTTTGTGCATTGAGGATATCTTTTGCTTTGACGGCAGGTTTAATCGGTTTTGATTGGCCAGTCCTGGCCGCCTGTCTAAGGATTTTCCGTTCTTCATCCTTCTTAGGATAATCCACCTTTAACTTCATCATAAATCGATCCACTTGCGCTTCTGGCAATGGGTATGTCCCCTCTTGCTCAATGGGATTCTGCGTAGCTAACACAAGGAATGGCGCATCCAATTTAAATGTTTCTTCACCGATGGTGACTTGGCGTTCCTGCATAGCCTCCAGCAAAGCGCTCTGAACTTTTGATGGGGCACGGTTAATTTCATCCGCTAAAATTATATTAGAAAAAATGGGGCCTTTACGAATTTCAAATGCACCAGTTTTTTGGTTAAAGATCAATGTTCCTAATAAATCTGCCGGAAGCATATCGGGTGTAAACTGGATACGTTGAAATCCCGTGGCAATGGCCTGTGCAAGCGTATTCACCGTTAAGGTTTTGGCTAGCCCTGGAACACCTTCCAACAGCAGGTGACCATTGGCAAGAAGACCGATTAAAATTTTATTAATAAGTTCATCCTGGCCGACGATTACTTCGCCCACGGATTGGCGGAGGGGATCGATAAACGCTGATTCTTTGACGATTCGATCGTTAATTTCTGATAGACTGAATTCTGACATATTGTGTTACTTCGTAAGGTGTTTGAGTTCTGGGATATCCTTAACATCTCGGCCAAGGTATTTCAATTCAAATGATACGGATTTTGCTAATTCATGTTCCGCATACATTTCTAAAAATTCGTTATAGTGGGACTCAGCATGGGCAAAATCCGACAGCATGTTGGCATAAATAAAGCCCTCCATAAAAAGGGCAAACGGTACTTGCCTGTCCTCAGGATAAGATTTTCTAAGAGTACTATATTCTTCGATTGCTTTTGAAAAATCGCGCATATCCCTGTAATAGATTTCAGCAATCAAATATTGTGCTTCTGGTGCAATCTCATCATCTCCATATTTTGAAATCACTTTTTCCAGAAGCGCCAGTGCCGCTTTGGCTTCGCCACTATTGCGTTTAATTTCAGCTTCGGAAAATAGGTCATCAGCTGTTTTAAACAGTCCGCAACTAGATATGGCAAAGGCGACAAATAAGATGAATATATGTTTTGATTTCATTTGATTTCTTTTGATTTAAGGGCGGTGAATTTATATGATATCTTTCGCTACCACCACCTCGAATTCTACCTTACGATATGATATATTATTTGTTCCATTAAAAGGAATACAAAAATCCCAAATGAATTTGGTTTATTGTAGGATCCTCTTCACTCTCGGCATAATCTATTCGAATTGGCCCAATAGGCAGATCAATGGTAATTCCTATGCCCCTATTCCATTGAAGATCTTTCCATTGGACAGATTCAATTGAATCAGAAATATAACCACCGTCATAGAATAACACACCTCCCAATCTCCAAAAGAGAGGAAACCTTATTTCCAAATTGGAGAGAACTTTGGCTGTCATCCCAAGAGGTAAAGTGACCCCTCCCTCCGATTTATATGTCATGAATTGCAATGGTTTCCAGGCTCGAAGGGTGTTGCTTCCTCCTAAATAAAATTTTTCAAAGAGTACTGTTTCATATTGATCGTAAGCTTCAGTCCAAGCTGTAATTAAACCAGCATTTATTCGGCCGGCAATTGTAACCTTTTCCAAAGGAGATATATATTGCCTATAATCTAAATCGTACTTGCTATAAGAGCGATTGCCACCAAGCCATCCTCCAAAAGCATCCATTTTAAATACAATTACATTTCCTTTTGTAGGATAAACAGGATTGTCACGATTATCCTGATGCAAATGTAAACTAAATTTTCGCTGTTCAATGTTATCCTTGAATTCATCCGATTCATCAAATCGTTCTAATCTTATACCAACATCCAGAAACGATCGTTGACGATTCCATCTAAAAATATTGGAATACTGTAAACCAATCCGCCTCACGTAGGGTCCTTCTTCATCACCAAAATTTTTAAACTGCTGATAGAACACTTTTACTTGCGTGGGCAATTTCAATGAGAAAGGACGCTGGTTTGAAATTTTAATATCAATACTGAAGCGAGGATATACAAAACCTTCTTCAGTTGGCATGACAACAGATCCACGAGCATCAAACCTATTTTTTGAACCAAATATCATCCGATCTGACCACTGTACAGACCCACCCATACCCACCATTGAGTTCACCCCAGGGACATACTCGATATCCTCATAACCGAAGTCAATATCCTGAACGCCCCGATTTTGAAATTCTTTCATGCGGACTTCTATATTAATGAGGCTGTCTACCTCTGATATAACAGGATGTGTAATAAGACTAGCAGAAGAAAAGAATCCTGCCTGGAGGAGGGTACGTTTTGTTTTATCCATAAGGCTTTTTCGAAATAGATCACCTTTTTTAAAAGCAAATTCCCGACGGACATAACTGGAGTCGATCAATTCTGTCCCTGAAACCCATGATTCATGAATAAAAACATCTGCACCTTCATTAATCTTGATTGTAAGGTTGACTGAATCTTTTATTTCCTGTTGAATATCTATTTGGGCAAAAAGCTTTCCCACTTCCTGGAAGGCTTCATAGGCCATGGCAAGGTTGGTATTGATTTGCACCGGGTTATAAGGGCTACCCTCCTTTAATCCCAATAATGAAATAACCTTTTTTTCTTTTAAGGTTTTAAGTCCAATAATTTCTACAGAATTCAGGTAATACCGATTACCCTCATTGATTATAAAATATATATCTGCTTTATCCTCATTTACAGAAAAAGAATCCTTTACAGTCGCTTCTAAAAACCCGTTTGAGTTGTAAAAATTTTTAATAGAGATTGCATCCAATTTGAGGAGTCTTCGATCAAATTCAATTTGAGCAAATTTGAGAACCGACAATGGTTTTAACTCAATCTGCTCCCTTAATGCACGTTGATTGAATGAATTATTATCTATAAAATTTATTGTATTAACTAATACTATCTCCTCTTGTTGAGCAGACAGCGGTAGTGTAGCGACGGCTGTCGCCAGGCATAAAATTATTTTTCGCATTGATATTTAGTAGATTCGACGAATGCGGAACTTCATGTGGACTTTTCCCGTCTCATCCACATTTCCAATAACGGAGAAATTAGGATTTAATTTATATTCTACACCCACCTTCTTTTTATAAGCACCTTGCAATGAAAAAGATCGGCGATAACTAAAACTAAAATTTTGATTTACTTTGGCGCTGATGCTGAATTCTTCACCCTCTCGTTGGCTCAAATAATCTGTTGAACCGGATATCTCTACATCTTCAATCAATCCAGCAGATTTTAAACCCGTAGCCCGGACGAAATTCCGCTCTAATTGTCTTTCTAAATATGCTCCAAGGATTGTTTGTGCTTGGGTACCAAGACCTTCTGCAGTGAATCCTTCTTCAGCAACACGAGTGTTAAATGTTAGCAACTGAAGAATATCGCTTTCCGTATAACCCTTATTACTCTCGAAACGCCATTCAGGATTATCAAAAGGTCCAAACACGCCAAGCATGATTTCAGCATCTCCTATTCTTGTGGATGCAGATACATCCAAAGTCGGGTTAAAGCCTTGGCCGTCCAGGGTCATTACACCTTGTAAATTCTCAAAAACATCTCCAAGATAATAATAAATTTTACCCTCAACAAATTCGATTTCACCGGAATAATTCCAATCACCGTCAAATTGTTTAGACATGGCTATTTCACCGGAAATTTTCGCATCAATCTGTGAATTTCGAATTGAAAATGTATCTTCAATCGGAAAACGAATATTATAATTGGTAGTCGTCCGCCCCTTTTCTTCAACAGCTTCAAGTGCATCATCGCCGGAAAATTCCATATAAATAGCGCCTGTTTTTGCAGCCACCACACCGGTGATCTCTAATGTATCCTTTCCTGAAATTGTTACATCCACATCACCATATCCTTCAATATCACCATTCAATGAACGGAAAAATACCTGATTACCAACGGCATGCAGATCAAACCGAGGTTCAAAAAACTTGGTGAAATCCATACTGCCATTGAGGGTGAAATTTTGGTCGACATCCACCTTGGAATGAGAATCATAAATGTTCCCAGTGAATGATTGAATAGACAATTGGTTATCGTTTAGACTGCCCATGGTGGAAATCTGGCGTATGGGTTCATCCATGAGAACAGTATAAATTTCTCCGTTTACAATACGAATACTACCATTGCGCATCAATGCATCGGGAGGTCCGGAAATATCCAATTTTATATTAATATCACCAATGATGGAATCAGTCTCGGCTAAATATTCTGATAAAAATACGGCCGAATGGATATTCCCCTCTGTCTTTACCATTAATTCAGCCCCCGGATGCCATTTTTGCACATTAGGAGATGTAATGTCATAATCAATGGGTAATGACGCTTTCCCAGTTAGAAGATTGTTATTCCATGTTGAACTAAATTGATTAATTTTCAGTTTTTTATTTGAATAATGGGCCTCACCTTTCACAGTCCCTAATGGTATGGGACCAAAGAAAGTATTATCAATTTTTCCCTCCAAATCAAAACGTGTTCTTTGGGTGCTTCCACCCATATTGAAATTGCCCGTAAATTGACCAAATAATAAGGTTTCCCATTTTGGGGCGAATTGGGTTAGAATAGTTAAATCCACATTTTTAAAACTAGATTGGACGTCTACCATTGTCGGCTTGGTGGAATCAGCTTTAACTGGGAAGGTCCCCGTAACTTGGAGGCCTGTTTTTTCACCATCCGTTAGTGTTAAATCTTCCAAGTGTAAAATACCATCTCGGTATAATGAAGAAATATAAAAGTCATCAAAGGGTTGATTTGCTATTACACCATTTTTTAAAGTTATGTCCAAACTCACATCATCAGGATTTAAATCCTGCCCAATAGACACTTCACCAAATATATCTCCGGTCAAATCATAACCAAAATCCCGGTTGGCCAATTTTAATAATTCTGTAGAAACATTGGAGAATTTCAAGCGGCCTTGGAATGGATTGGTTTTAATAAAACCTTCAATTATACCGTCATCCATATGAATTTCAAATGGTTCAAAAGAAATTCGGTCATCCGTACTAACGATGGTTATGGGACTTGGATTAATCAAATAATGCCCTTTGTTGGCGATTTGGAATCGTTCCAAAATAAGGATACTATCTTGCTCTACCGACCCGTTGAATTGGAGATAATCCTGGCCATTTTTCAATTCAAAACTGGATATTTCGATCTCATCTTCTCTGAATTGAAATTCTCCAGTCCCATTTTCAAAACCATATTCATTCCATGTGCCATTGCCAAACTTTACCTTTATAGCACCACCGCTAAACGCATTTAAATTATCCAGATTACCCAACAATTCAAATGATGATAGAGATATATTATTATACTCAAGACCGACAATAACCAAGTCTGTTGATACACCTAAGGTATCTATTGAACCATTGAGTTTTAGCGATCCAGTTGCCCTACCACCAGATAATGAATCAGCCCAAAAATTATTAATTAAAAATGTGGATGCATCAGTGAGATTAAATTCGAGATTCACCGAATTATCTTCAAAATTGGTGGTTCCAATTACCGACACGATTGAAGGACCAATTGACATAGTGATGGGATTGGTAATGTTCAACTTAAAATCTTTATAGGAAATTCCACCAGAAAATGAAGATGCCTCTCGGTCAAATAGTAAAGATTCACTTATTTCAGCATTAATATCCAAGGACGTGATTGTCGTTTCATGTGCTTCACCATTGACCAAAACATAACCAGATAAATTTGTTTTGGGTTGGTCCAGAATCCATTGGCTCACATCCAATGCTTCAAGTTGAGCAGTACCATTGAATCTTCCTTTATCCTCAAATAATCCCTGTAATTTAAATTTTGCATCATTACCGGCCAATTCCAAGGATTCCAATCGAAAATATTCGGCATGCCTTACAAGGTCAAAACTTCCACCCATATCTAACCCAAGATCATTCCTTATAAACAGGTCCCCCACATAATGGGTAAGATCAGATTCAAAATGAAAGGTTGCCGAAAGTTTAGACAAATTTGGCTGGAGGGGTAACTTTGAAAATATTTGCGTAGGAATTTCATATTCCGACAATTCCAATTGTGATCGAATGGTAGACTTTTCACCTCTGTCATAATCAAAATGACCACTCACATTGAACCCATTTATGATTGCATTTTTTATATCAACTTCCAACTCTTTAGATGACAAACTCCCACTAATATTATTAATAACTATGTCAATTCTGGGACTTGCACAATAAACTTCAAATTCCTGTAAATCGATGACCATTTCATCCTTACCGTCACCCACACTTCCCGCAATCAAGAAATGAACAGTTCGACTGGAGTCATCAAAAGGGATGTATATATTTCCATCCACATTTAATTGGCGAATATTTAGAGGAATATTCTCTGGCGCAAAATTAAACGAATCGATGGAAGTAGAATCGTCATTAGGCTTGAAATAGGGTTGAATAGCCGCGTGGGAAACGGATAATTGGTCGATTTCAATTCGGCCTTTTAAAAGAGGTGCTACTTTAATTCTCGTCATTATACTAGGTAAAAATACGGTTGCACCATTTTCATGAATAAGAGAAACATTTTCAGAATAAAGTGTAGAAAATAAATGACCAGAAAGATCGTTGATCTCGATTGTCCACCCTTTCTCATTAACTTGTTCATTGAGGTAGGATTCTATACGATCTTGCCAAACGCCTGGTCTAAAAAGCAAAAAGCCCGCAATACTAATTGCGAAGGCAAGGATTAAATAAATGGTTTGGCGTTTGTTCATTATCAGATGAATCGCTTTGACTCTCATATGAAGTTACGTGTCTTCAGTTCCATAAACAAAAAAAGCGTCCCAAAGTTGGAACGCTTTTTTCAGTTTGATTTTTGACGGAAATTTAGTCTACAACTTCAAAGTCTGCATCTTCGATTTCAGCATCGTCTTTTTTCTTAGACTTTGATTTCGGTTCACCCTGAGGTGCCTCCGCATCTGGTGCAGCTCCTTCTTCTTTGGCTGCTTCATACATTTTTGAAGCGACGCCATTCCAAGCAGTATTCAGCTCGTCAATTGCAGCTTTAAGATCATCGGAACTGGATCCTTCATTGGCTGTTTTTACTTTAGCCACTGAATCTTCCAGGGATTTCTTTTCGCCTTCATCCAACTTATCTTTATATTCTTCCAGATTCTTTTCAGTCTGATAAATCAACTGTTCAGCCTGGTTTTGCATATCGATCATTTCACGCTTAGCTTTATCTTCACCTTCGTATTTTTTTCCATCATTCACCATTTTATCCACTTCCGAATCGGAAAGGCCGCTAGATGCTTCAATACGAATGCTCTGTTCCTTACCCGTTGCTTTATCTTTAGCATGGACATTCAGGATACCATTGGCATCAATGTCAAAGGATACTTCAATTTGGGGAACACCACGGGGTGCGGGCGGCATACCGTCTAAATGAAAACGGCCGATCGTTTTATTATCCACAGCCATTTCTCGTTCACCTTGCAAAACATGAATTTCAACAGTGGTCTGGTTATCCGCCGCTGTTGAAAATACTTGCGATTTTTTGGTTGGAATAGTTGTGTTTCTTTCAATCAATTTGGTAGAAACACTGCCTAAAGTTTCAATCCCTAAGGAAAGCGGAGTTACGTCCAGAAGCAGAATATCATCTACATCGCCGGCCAACACGCCACCTTGGATTGCAGCCCCAAGGGCAACAACTTCATCAGGATTCACACTTTTGTTTGGTTCTTTTCCAAAGATTTCTTTGACTTTTTCCTGGATTTTTGGAATCCGCGATGAACCACCAACAAGAATTACTTCATGGATATCAGAAGCAGAAAGACCCGCATCTTTAATCGCTTTGAGACAAGGATTAACCGTTCTCTCAATAAGGTCTGAAACCAATTCTTCAAACTTGGCACGAGTAAGAGTCAGGTTTAAGTGCTTTGGTCCGGAGGAATCTGCCGTAATAAAAGGCAAGTTAATTTCAGTTTGTTTAGAACTGGAAAGTTCTGTTTTAGCAGTTTCTGCAGCTTCACGCAAACGCTGCAATGCCATGGGATCTTTCTTCAGATCAATGCCGTCACTCTTTTTGAATTCAGACGCAATCCAGTTAATCACTTTTTGGTCGAAGTCGTCACCACCCAGGTGAGTGTCTCCATTTGTAGATTTTACTTCAAAAACACCGTCTCCTAATTCAAGGATAGAAATATCAAACGTACCTCCGCCTAAGTCAAATACGGCGATTGTTTCTTCTTTTTTCTTATCCATACCATAAGCAAGTGAAGCAGCCGTTGGCTCATTAATTATTCGGCGAACATTCAGTCCGGCAATTTTACCAGCATCTTTGGTTGCTTGACGCTGAGAGTCATTAAAATAAGCTGGAACTGTAATGACAGCATCTGTGACTGTTGTTCCTAAATGTTCTTCGGCAGTCTGCTTTAGTTTTTGCAAAACCATCGCACCTATTTCCGGTGGTGTATAATCTTTACCGCCTGCTTTTACAACAACTGAACCTGATTTACCTTTAGCAACTTGGTAGGGTACTTCTTCAATTTCAGTACCCACTTCATCGAACGTACGTCCCATAAAGCGTTTAATTGAAAATACAGTATTTTGTGGATTGGTCACTGCTTGGCGTTTAGCCGGCTGACCAACAATTCGGTCACCATCTTTAGTAAATGCTACAATTGACGGTGTAGTACGGCCACCTTCAGTACTAGTGATTACAGTTGGTTCGCCACCTTCAAGAACGGCCACACATGAGTTGGTTGTTCCAAGGTCAATTCCGATAATTTTTCCCATTTTATTACTCCTTAAGTGGGTGAAAAATAAATTCTGTCCACTTAAAGTCAATTACTGTGCCAAGGAGATTAGTCAACCGATATGGCAGACTTATGCTATATTGTCACTACATATGTCAGACGTGGGGTGAAACCAGGTCTAAGAGTCGAGGGAATTGGCTGGTTTTTTTCCTTCTTTGGATTTTTTTTGAGTTGGTGCTTTTTTTCTGGATTTTGGCTTAACAGGTAAAAATTCTAACTCTTTTTGCTTTGCGTCAACTTTGATGCCTTTTGAACCGCTGAAAGCCTTTCCCAACAATAATTCAGATAATGGGTCTTCCAGGGAACTTTGTATTTCCCTCCGTAGGAATCGAACTCCATATTCAGCGTTAAATCCTCTATCGACTATTAACATTTTTGCCTTTTTTGATACAGACAACGTTAATCCAATTTTATCCAAGTTTTCATGAAGGTCCATCAATTGCAAATCTATGATTTGCAATACATTCTTTTTAGTCAATGGGTGATAAACAATAGTTTCATCAAGGCGATTTAAAAATTCAGGATTAAAGGTGCCTTTAACACGGTCCAAAATACAGTCTCGCATAGCTTCATAATTGGCCTCTTCTGAGTCTTCTGCAAAACCAAATGATCCGCCACCTTGAATTTCTTTCGTACCAATATTAGAAGTCAAAATTATAATCGTATTTCGGAAGTCGACCTTCCGCCCCAATCCATCAGTCAATACACCTTCATCAAATAATTGCAATAACACATTGAATACATCAGGATGTGCTTTTTCAATTTCATCAAACAAAATTACAGAATAAGGATTGCGTCGTACTTTTTCCGTTAATTCGCCCCCCTCTTCATAACCCACGTACCCCGGTGGTGCACCGATAAGCCGTGAAACGGAAAAGCGTTCTCCATATTCACTCATATCTAATTTAATGAGTGACTCACCATGACTAAAAAGATAATTGGCCAACACTTTGGCTGTTTCAGTCTTTCCAACGCCGGTTGGACCTAAAAATAAAAATACACCAATGGGACGGTTCGGACTTTTCAATCCAGCTCTTGACCGTTGAATGGCTCGGCTTAATCCATTAATGGCCCGTTCCTGTCCAACAATGTTCTCGGACATTTCATCCTTCATCTTCAGCAATTTTTGACCTTCAGATTCAGCTACTTTCCTTACAGGAATTCGCGTAATCATAGAAACAACATCGGCAATACTATCTTCCGTCACGCGGATTGGATGGGAAGCTTCATCCAATTGCCAATCTTTCTGGAGATTTTTCAACTTCCGTATCAATTTTTGTTCTGTATCTCGAAGGTTAGCGGCATCTTCAAATTTCTGCGCAACCACGACTGAATCTTTTTCTGATCGAACTTTTTCGATTTCCAATTCAAGATCAATGACTTCTTGGGGTACTTTCATATTCAACATATGAGATCGGGAACCAGCCTCATCCATGATATCAATAGCTTTGTCCGGTAAATATTTATCGGTGATATAACGGTGGGACAAATGCACACAAGCTTCAATCGCATCGTCATCATAAATCACGTTATGATGTTTTTCATAACTAAGTTGAAGTCCCTTTAGGATTGCAATGGATTCGTCTTCTGACGGTGGTGCCACTGTAATCTTTTGGAAACGCCGTTCTAAGGCGCCGTCTTTTTCTATATATTTTCGGAATTCATCTAAGGTTGTCGCACCAATACAATGAATATCACCTCGGGCTAAAGCTGGTTTAAACATATTGGAGGCATCCAATGAACCTGAAGCACCGCCGGCACCCACAAGTGTATGGAGTTCATCAATGAATAATATCAAATTATCAGTTTTCTCTAACTCAACCATGATTGTTTTCATTCGTTCTTCAAACTGCCCACGATATTTTGTCCCAGCCACAAGTCCCGCCAAGTCCAAAGATAAAATGCGTTTATTGTGTAGTAGACGGGGGACGTCCTTATTTATAATTTTTTGGGCAAGTCCTTCAATGATGGCTGTTTTGCCAACACCCGGTTCACCAATTAAGACAGGATTATTCTTTTTCCGCCGGGATAAAATCTGGGCCACCCGTTCAATTTCATCTCTTCGGCCAATGACAGGGTCAAGTTTTCCCTGCCGCGCCAATCGAGTAATGTCCCTAGAAAAATGATCTAGGGCAGGCGTTTTAGATTTAATTGTTTTTTCTTTCCTTTTCGCAGGTACATTTGATTCAGGAGCCTGTTTATCATCTTGAATTAAATCTACAACACTATCATAACCTAAATTGTGGGCATTGAGAACTTCATAAGCAATTCCCTCAGTTTCTTTAAGCATGGCCAGCAAAAGGTGCTCATCATCGGCAATTGTGGCGCCAACGGATGATGCCTCATTAAATGCATTTCTCAGGATACGTTCAGCCCGGCGTGTAAGTGGTAAATGGCCTAAGGTCATTGTGCCACCGGAAGTTTTGATCATGTCCTCTACCATTGCGCGGATATCTTCGATATCGCAGTCATAAATATCAAAAATTTTGGCACCGAGTCCCGAATCCTCCCGCAGGAGGCCCAGGAGTAAGTGCTCTGAACCGACATAGCTATGCCCAAGACGGATTGCTTCCTCTTTGGCATATTTCATAATATTTTGAACGCGCTTGGAAAAATTTTCTTTCATACTACCGTGAAATTAAACAAGGAAAGTTCAGATTCAAATACTATCTGAAAAAGAAAGTGTTCCACCCTCTAAATAAAATCTTTTATTTCCGATGGCTGCCACTTCAGGATTATGGGTTGTGATTACAAATGCTTGGTTGAAATCATAATTGATCTTTTTAAATAGGTCCACCAATCTGTTTGCATTCCCTAAATCGAGATTTCCGGTAGGTTCATCTGCCAAAACTAGTTTGGGCTCATTCATAAGGGCGCGTATTACAGCGACACGAAGACGCTCTCCACCCGATAGTTGGGATGGAAAATGATCCATCCTTTCACTAAGACCAATATATGCCAACAATTCTTTACCTTTGTCAGTATTGCCATCTTTCCCCGCAATTTGATTGGGAATAAGCACATTCTCTAAAGCAGTGAATTCCGGCAACAAGTGGTGAAATTGGAATACAAATCCCAAGTATGAATTCCGAATTTTGGCAATTTTATTTTGAGATAACGTTTCCACATCCTCACCATCCATTAGGACAGAGCCAGTATCGGGTTTATCCAATGTTCCTAAAATATTCAACAATGTTGATTTCCCCGAACCGCTGGGACCCATGATTGTAATGAGATCACCTACCTCAATTTCCATGGAAATATCATGAAAAACGGACAAAGTTTTTTCGCCATTACGAAAGGATTTTGATAAATTTTCTGCTTTTAAAATCATTTTTCTAAATAGACTGCTTCTATGGGTGAAATCATCAAAGCCCTTCGGGCGGCAATGAAGGCGGATAAAATGACCATTCCTACTGAAATAGACAAGATAGTAATTACATCTTTTGTCAAAATAATCATGGGAAGTGTGGGTGTGAAATAAATGTCCTCTGGCAGTGTAACGATGCCAAAAACATTTTGCACCATTATCATCAACAACCCAATTCCAATTCCGGCTACAATGCCCATACCGCCAATCATGCCACCTTGGTGCATTACAATGGATCGAACCGATTCTTGTGTTGTACCCATAACTTGTAAAATACCGAATTCCCGCACTTTCTGAGCTGTGACCAGCACCAGAGTTGTAACCAAATTAAAACAAGCCACGAGGATGATTAAGCTGAGAACAGCCAAAGCACCGATTCGTTCAAATTTCATGGCACCAAATAATTCTCGGTGAAGGTCACCCCAAGTTTCTACTTTTGCATTTGGGAATTGTTGGCGGATTGATTCGGCAACCTTTTCCGCATTATCATTTTCATTGAGTCGAATATCTAAACCATCGGGACCATTTTTGCGAATAAATAATTTTCGCCCAAATTCAGCCGGAATAAATGCGATCTTATCATCCAAATCCAAAACTTGGACGCTGAATACACCGCCTACCACACATTGGATTTGACGAGGCAATCCCCATGCAGACCCTTGGTCGATGGGACTCATAATTCGTAAGCCATCTCCGATAGATAGGTTTAGTCTACGCGCCGTCATTTCGCCTAAAAATACTTGCGGCAAGTCCGTTTCTTTTGCTGTTATCATATTTAATTCATAAAATGATGTAATCAATTCTGGATTTACTGCTTTCAAGAGCACCATCCTTTGGGCATCGTCCCGCCCTAGAATCAATCCTTTTCGTTCCTGAAATGGCATCACTGTTTTCACCCCATCTATGGATTGAATCGTATTTACATCATTTGCCCAATCTGTAAGTGCACTCACGCGAATGTCACCTTCAAAACCAATGATGCGATTTATCACTCTAGATTCAAATCCGTTAAGGATTGAGACAGAAAGAATCATAGCCATGCACCCTACGGTAAGGCCGATAATGGCGATCCATCCAGTCAGACGACTGGGTCCGGCACCCTTTCCTCCCAACATAAAACGACGTGCAATGGCAAAGGGGAAATTCATTCGTATTTCAATGCTTCTGCCGGCTCGATTTGTCCCGCTCTTGCCGTAGGCCAAAGTGCAGCTAAAATAGAGAGAATTGTTGCAACAATCATCACGGACAACATGTTAGAAAAATTTATATCCATGGGAATGAAATCCATGAAATAGACATCCTCCGGCACGGTGATTAATTTAAAATTATTTTGCAGCCAAGCCACAACTAAAGCTAACAAAGATCCACCAGTTGTGCCGGCAACGCCAATGATCAGCCCATTGGCAAGGAATACCTGTTTTAATTTCCCTTGGGTTATTCCCAAAGATTTCAGTATCCCAATCTGGCGTGTTTTATCAATAATGATCATGGCCAACGCAGATATAATATTCACTACACCCACTAAGGCAATGAGTCCAAATATAAATATGATTGGCCAGCGCTGAACATCCATCCATTTAAAGAGGGCGCGGTTCTTCTCTTTCCAGGTCATTACCATATATGGATAGGCCAAATTGCTTTCGAGAGTTTCAGTAAGAAGCGAAACCTGTTTTTGATCTTTTAGCCTTAAAATATATCCGGTTACCTTACCCTCTAAGTTGAATAATCCCTTGGCTAATTCAAGATTCATAAAAATGAGTGATTTGTCGTATTCAGTCATTCCTGAGTGAAAGAGCCCACTAACGGTGAATTGCTTCAGTCGTTTCTTTGAACCACGCAAAGTGGCAATATCAAAAAGCACCACTTTATTTCCAATGGATAATCCCAATTGATCTGCCAATTTTTTTCCGATAATAATATCGTTTTTACCCAGAGAAACACTTCCCGAAACCAGCATATTACTAAGGAAATCAGCTCCTGCTGGTTCAATGCCTTCTACGATTACACCTTCGGCCAATTTACCTTTTCTAAGAAGGGCGGGTCCTTGAATAAATCCGGATTGAATTACATCGCCATTGAAATTAGAAATGACACTATCCATGCCGGCGATCTTAGGATTAATGGGATTATTTAAAAAATGGCGAATACGGATGTGCCCATCAAAATCGGCAATCTTCTGGGAGATAACTCTTTCGAAGCCATTAAGAATAAACAATGTTATAAGTAGGGCGGCAATACCGACAGCCAAACCGGCAACGGATAAAACGCCAGCGATGCGAGTGAAACTCCCTTTTTGGGTCGAACGCAAATAACGGGTCGATAAGTAAAAAGGGAAATTCACCGTATATAAATTATTCTTCCGTGCGCATGGCGGGGAACAGAATAACATCCTTAATGTTGATATTTTCTGTCAATAACATAACAAGCCTATCCACACCAATTCCTACGCCGCCGGTTGGTGGCATACCACATTCAACAGCTTGGAGAAAGTTCTCGTCCACTGGATGGGCCTCATCATCTCCACCTTCCGCCAATCGCGCTTGAGATTCAAAGCGCTCCCGCTGATCGATGGGATCATTCAATTCAGTAAAAGCATTAGCGAATTCTGCGCCGCCGATAAATAGCTCAAACCTTTCAACCAAATGGGGATTTCCATTGCGATGTTTTTTGGCTAATGGAGAAATAGCTTTTGGGTAATCCGTGATGAACGTCGGCTGAATCAATTTTGGCTCAACCAATTCACTCATGAGTCCATCAAGCATTTGACCATAATTGGCATTATCCTCAAAATCTACATGATGCGTTTTACACACTTCCTTCATTTTATCCACCGATGCTTCTGTAAGATCTTCTCCAGTGGCTTCTTTCAATAAATCTAAAATTGGTCGTCTCTCGAATGGCTTGGACAAGTCAATAGTCATATCACCCCATTGTAGTTCAATGGCGTCTATGCTTGTGGCAACGGCACGAATCATATCTTCTACTAAATTCATATTGTCTTCAAAATCGGCATAGGCCCAATAAAATTCCAGCATAGTGAATTCGGGATTGTGATTACGGTCCATTCCTTCGTTACGGAAATCTTTAGCTATTTCATAGACCCTATCGATACCGCCAATGATTAGGCGTTTTAAATAAAGTTCATCGGCAATCCGTAAATAAAGCTGCTGATCCAGTGCATTGTGATGGGTAGTAAAAGGCCGTGCGTTTGCGCCGCCATATAGGGGTTGAAGAACAGGCGTTTCAACTTCCAGAAAACCCATATTGTCCAAGTGATTTCGAAGACCTTTAATAATATTGGCGCGCTTCACAAAAGTATCTTTCACTTCTGGATTAACGATTAAATCCAGATGGCGATTACGATAACGCTGTTCTTTATCCGCAAAGGCATCGAAAGTTTCCCCATCTTTTTCTTTCACCACCGGCAATGGTCGAATGGACTTACAGAGGACAGTCAATTCACTGGCATGGATAGATGTTTCACCCATTTTGGTTTTGAATACGTATCCTTTTACGCCGACAAAGTCACCCATATCCAATAGTTTAAAATGGGCATAATTATCTTCACCCACATCATCTCGTCGAATAAAGATCTGAATCTTTCCTTTCAAATCTTGAATATGGAAAAATGAAGCTTTTCCCATTTTCCGCATGGACATAATACGTCCAGCAATATCCACATCCTGTTTTTCAAGGTTATCAAAATCGCCGAGAATATCAGCGCTGAAATGGGTGGGTTCATATTTCTGGGGATAAGGCTCTACACCCGCTTCTCGCAGTTTGGTTAATTTTTCTTTCCGAAAATCAATGATTTGATTTAGACTTTTATTTGATTCTTGGTTGGGTTGATTTTTATTCATTTATCTAATTTCTATGGGCTGTTTGTTTCTTAAAGTATTAATAATCTAACGTTGAAATTACAGAACAATTTTAATTCGATTGAACAGGAAACAATAATTTAATAGCAATTAAAAATTCTTTAATGTCGTCGGCATATTAATTTTGGATTCCATCAACCGTGTTGATGCTCAAGTAATCAATGAATTATACCTTCATCCTTTTCGACTTCTTTTTTCAACAATTTTGTAAACTGAGTCCTTGCTCCGTTTCCCGATGGCGATGACCAGAATGTATAATTCATTATCTATTACTTCATAAACAAGACGATAACCCCGCGATCTAAGTTTTATTTTATAATGGTTTTTAAATCCCCTGAGCTGACTGGATTTCACATGTGGATTTTCAAGCCGTTCTTTTAATTTCTTTTTTAATTGGGACTGAATGGAATTATCCAGTTTTTTCCACTCTTTAAGTGCCGTTGGAAGAAATTTCAGTTTATAATTCATCAATATCAACTTCTACAGCTAATATTTTTTCATTTTGCCTTTCTTTCACAATGATTCCCAGTTGATAATCTTCAATCCCTTCTAACAAATCTTCATATGTTTTTGCAGGAATTAGGTAAGCTGTTGGTTTATTATGATTGAGGATCGCAATAGGTTCTCCATCGGACTGGTCAATAAGCGCACTAGGGTTATTTTTTAATTCTGATATGCTTGCAGAACAGTTTGCCAAAACATTTTTCATTTCAATCACCTTATTTTTAGGTTTAAATACCGGTCTATATTATGGTCGTAATTTAGGTCTTTTTTATGAATTAGGCAAAAGTTTTTGATGAGGAAAATACCAGTGATTCACCTATAGAAGGGCAGATATTGCATGACTATTGGAAAGCTCTAGATACGCCTTAAATCTATCGTTCTGATAAATCGCTATTCGTTGTAATTAAAATGGCACCTTCCGCAAAGGTGGCTTTAGTTGGAAGCTATTTACAAATTTCTAACAATTCAAAATATCGGTGTCTAGACATACCGGCTGTACGCATATTTGCTTTTATAATATCTGCGTAAATTTCTTTATATCTCGAATAATAACAGGTCTGAATATTTTGGGTTTTGTATAATCTCTGTGATCACCCATTTCTCCGGCGAATCCACGTACCCATGTTTAACGGGATTATACCAAATATAATTTAATCGGGTAAAATATGAATTCTCATAAGTGATACAGGTATCCCAATAATTATAAAAAACTTTTTTGGACTGAATTAACCGTGTTAATTCGTTTTTCAAGTTTAACCATGTTAATTCTCCATCAACACTGTTGATGGACTCCAAAGTATCGAACTCCAAAATATTAGACTCCAAAGTATCGATATTAAAATTATTGGATTCTAAATTATTTAATAGAATATTTAGATTCTTTTTAATCCACAAGGCCGTAAAACGATGTGCTTCTTTAAAAATAGTTAGTAGTGTGGTTGAGTCTTCGGGAGCATTCACCATTAAATGGTAGTGATTATCCAAAATCACCCAATCTTCAATCTCCCAATGGTATTTAGTAAACTCGATTTGCAGAGAAGAATACAGTATTTCTTTTGCCGTTGATAACCTTAAAAATGGCTCCCCTTCAAAAGTAGAAGCAGTTATAAAATATTTTGCATTAGACTTAAATAAATGGGGCGGATTATGTTTGTATGTTTTGAATTCGGCCATTCTTCTCCCCACCTTATAAAGAAAATAAACGAATAATGACTTAGACTTCTTCTGGAATTTCTTTCCGTTCGCCCAGTTGATTCATCAAAAAGGCACGAATAAATTTATCAATATCCCCATCCATCACCGCCGAAACATTCCCAGTCTCTTCTTTAGTGCGATGGTCCTTCACCATATTATAAGGATGGAAAACATAGGACCGAATCTGGCTACCCCAGGCGATATCCATTTTTGTATTTTCTAAGTCCTTCATGGCTTCTTTTTCTTTTTCCACTTCCGCTTGGTAAAGCCGCGCTTTAAGAACTTTCATCGCCGATGCTTTGTTCTTATGCTGGCTTCGTTCGTTTTGGCACTGGACAACAATTCCTGATGGAATATGGGTAATTCGGATGGCCGAGTCAGTTTTATTTACGTGTTGGCCTCCGGCCCCGCTGGCACGATAAGTATCAATTCTTAGATCGCCTTGATCAATTTCAATTTCAATTTCATCCTCTGTAGAAGGATAGACAAATACGGATACAAAAGATGTATGGCGCCGGCTGTTGGAATCAAATGGTGATATCCGCACCAAACGGTGGACACCCGCTTCTGCTTTCAATAACCCATAAGCGTAATCGCCCTTGATCTCTATAGTAATATCTTTGATCCCAGCTTCATCGCCGGGCTGATAATCCATAATCTCTTTTTTAAACCCCTTACGCTCGATCCAGCGGTTATACATACGATAAAGCATCTCCGCCCAATCTTGGCTTTCTGTTCCCCCTGCCCCGGGATGAATCGTTATGATGGCATCTTGCGTATCTTCTGGATCGCCGAGGATCATCTTCAGTTCTAGATCTTCGATGGTCGTAACGAATTTTTGTAATTCAGTATGCACTTCTTCTAAGGATGATTCACCCGCATCTGCAAATTCTAAAAGTACCTCTACATCGCCTTGTGCCGTATCTAATTCTTGCCACAGTGTGATCTCTTTTTCCAAAAGGGATATTTTTTTCAGGAGTGCTGAAGCCGCCGCGTTATCATTCCAGAAATCAGGTACGGCGGACGCTTGACGCAATTTTTCTAAATCAGACCCTTTTGTGGACAGGTCAAAGGTACCTCCGCAATTCTGAGCATTTTTTCTTCGCGGCAGCGTATTGATCTTTTAAATCGAACAATTCCATGGATAAAATTACACTTTCATTATAATGGCTTCAGACGAAAATATTTAGAATTTCACAGCCAAAAAGGTCATGACTGCCACACCAGCAACGAGCATCAACAATTGGATGAATGACTTTTTCGCATCCGTATTATGATGAAGCTCTGGGATAAGATCAGAACCGGCGATATAGAGAAATCCACCGGCGGTAATGGGTACCAACGCATCGGTAAATCCAGTAATGCTCTTTCCCATTTGGAGGGCGAATAACGCACCCACCATTGCCAAAGATGCGCTCATAAGGTTAACCATCAATGCTTTCTTTACTGATAATCCCCCATTAATCAAGATTGAATAATCACTGATTTCCTGTGGAATTTCATGAAAAAGTACTGCCACAGTTGTGGCTACTCCCAAAGGAATGCTGGCGGAATAGCTAATTGCAATAAGTACACCATCAATAAAATTATGCATGGCATCGCCAAAAATATTCATCGGGACAATTGGATGAACATGTTCATTTGTGGTAGGATGGTGACAATGACGCCAGCGGAAAAACTTTTCCATAACGAAAAAGGTAGCGAGCCCACCGATTGTCCACAGTGAAACATGAAGGGGATTTGACGCAGAGGCAAAAGCTTCTGGCAGTAAATGAATCAGCGCACCGCCGAAAAGGCTCCCCGTGGCAAAACTGACCAAATAGGTCATAATTCGATCCAATAGTTTTCGGGATATAGATAGAGTTACAAGTCCCACTAGAGAGACGAGGCTTACCATAAGTACGCTAAGAATTGTGTATGTTAAAACAGTCATTATAAATAGTTGTCATTCTGGACACAGTGTCCGCCTGCCAATCGGGCAGGAACAATCTCATAAATTCGTTTAAAGGCATTCATATGCTTGAGATTTTTTCTTTCACTTTGTTTAGGTTCAGAATGAAAAGTTGATGTTAATCCCCAGAAGCGATGAACATTCTGTCGTTTAAATATTTTCTCAGTGCCAAATCGTCCATATCTATGTGAGCAAAACGGCCATTCTCAGCCACAGATATTCTTGCGCGTTCTTCCGAAATCAATACCACAATCGCATCCGTTTCTTCTGAAATTCCCAATGCGGCGCGATGGCGTGTACCCATTTCTGGATCAATCATTGTACTTTCTGTTAAAGGTAAAATACAAGCAGCCGCATCAATAATCTCATTTTGAATAATCACGGCGCCATCATGCAATGGTGAAGAGGGATTAAAGATTGATACCAATAATGGTGCCGTCACTTCTGCTTTGAGCTGTGTCCCCTGTTCTTTATATGTCCTTAAACCAGTTTCTCGCTGGATGACAATCAATCCGCCCCAGTGCCGTTCTTTCAATTGGGAGGCCGCTTCCACGATAGAGACGATGGATCTGGATGTGCCCACACGAAATATCTTCTGGAAAAATCTGGTTTGACCTACATATATTAGCAATCGGCGAAGTTCAGGTTGGAATAAAATCACAAAAGCCACCACCCATACCGTTTGGAATTGGTTCACCAGCCAACTGGAGGCGCTCATTCCAAATGCATTAAATAAGAATGAGGCTACCATAAGGATAATTAATCCTGCCAACATCTGCCCGGCGCGGGTGCCTTTGAAATATATATAGACTTTGTAGAAGAGCCAACTCACCAATAAGAGGTCGATTACATCAATTAAAGTGACGGTGAGAAAACCGATTTGGAAGAGTACCATTTAAATCATCCCCATAATTTTTTCTGTAATGGTGACGGCGCGGCGTGTTTCTTTTACATCATGAACGCGGACCATCTTTGCCCCATTAATTATTCCGGCAGTGATGGATGCCAAAGTGCCCTCCAGCCGTTCTTCAACCGGGAGGTCAAGAACAGTGCCGATAAAAGATTTACGCGACGGACCTAATAAAACAGGATATCCCATAGCGCAAATTTGCCTCAATTCACGGATGATTTCAAAATTATCTTCTAAGCGTTTTCCAAATCCAATTCCCGGATCTAAAATGATCATTTCATCCGAAACACCTTTTGCCTTGGCACTTGCCACTTGATTCTTAAAAAATTGACGTATCTCTCTCATCAGATTGTCATAGTGCGGGTCTTTCTGCATATCCCGAGGTATACCCTTAATATGCATCAAAATAACAGGAACATTGCGTTTTGCTACCAAGGGAGCCATGCCATTATCAAAGGTGAATCCTGAAATATCATTCACCATATCAGCCCCCGCGTCCAATGCCGCTTTAGCTACAGTTGGTTTATAGGTATCAATCGAAATGAGACAATCAGATTTTTGCCGAATCGCTTCAATTACTGGAATAGTTCGATTCAATTCTTCATCCATCGAAACCGGTTCAGCACCAGGACGGCTACTTTCACCGCCGATGTCGATCATATCTGCACCTTCATCTATCATTTGCAACGCATGGTCCCTAGCGATTTTCCTATCGGCAAATTTGCCCCCATCACTGAAGGAGTCTGGCGTAACATTAAGAATACCCATAATCAGTGTATGGGACGGGGCCTTTAGCCATGATTGAAATCGGGTGATATTCATTGTGTTTTTTGGTTAAACAAGTCCTGAATTTAAAGTAATACTTTGGCCCATATTGAATTAATTCTGACGAGAAAAAGAATGAATTAGTATTAAAATATACATCTATTTTAAATATTGTACTTATACAACATTATATATTATTTTTGCTATAAGTTATGTCAGAAAAGATTTACAACAGAATACGGTTGCTACGCCAGGAAAAAGGGATTAGTAGACAATCATTAGCCGGCGCCCTTGGGGTCAACTTCCAAACCATCGGCTACCTTGAACGAGGTGAATACAACCCCAGTATGAAGCTAGCTTTTAAGTTTAGCCGCTACTTTAACTTGCCCGTAGAAGCCATTTTTTCCGATAAACCGTTTGAGTCTCTAACAGAAATACTAAAACGGGAAAATGAATAAAAGTTAATTAGGAGTTATTAATGAACAATCTTAACCCACTCCTAAAACACAAGAAAATCGGCCGAGTCCTTGGCTGGGACGATTTTCAAAATTCAACCAAAGAAGGCATTAAAAAAGCCTTAAAAAAGGAACGCAATAAGGGGCGAATCGGTTCAATTATTTTATTATTTTATCCCATCCAATTTTCACTGGGATTGAAAATTGGTACATATATTCCGGGTATTTAGCGCTTTTAATCTCACCCCTCCCATTTCTTGGTTGGATATGGCAGCAAAAAAGAGCCACCGATGTTTCAGACGAAGAAATCGAAGAACAACTAGTGATCTATAAAAAATGGGCTGGAAAAAATTAACAATATTAATTGTTAAAATTATTCTCGCAGGCGTTTTTATCTTTTATTTTCTTCTAATAGAAGACTATACAACAAGAGAATTTTCGGCTGCCATCTTAGTATATGCTACAGTGGCGACTGGATTATATTTTCAATACAAAGATGATGATAGAGTGGATTGACTAAATCAATCCATGCATCAACACAGTTGATGCAAACCAAAATGCCTAAATAGATTTTACTCGATTTCAGGTTTTTTCTTTTTCTCCGGTGCCGGTTTTCGCCGAGGACGTTTTTTCTTCGGTTTCTTCGTAGCGCCGTTTTGTGAGCGCTTGATCTCTTTTCCATCCATCACTGCCAACACTTCTTCACCATCAATGGTTTCATGTTCTAGCAATGCTTTAGAAAGATTATGAAGATGTTCTACATTTTCTTTTAAAATACGGTTAGCTGTGGCCTGAGCTTTGCGAATAATTCTCACTACTTCTTCATCAATCATCCGTGCCGTTGCTTCAGAAAAGTCTCGATGGCTTTGTATTTCGCGCCCAAGGAATATTTCTTCATTCTTCTTCCCAAATGTCATGGGACCCAGCACATCGCTCATACCCCATTCACAGACCATTTTCCGGGCAATTTGTGTCGCTTGTTCAATATCATTACCGGCGCCGGTGGTCAGTTCGTTAAATATTAATTCTTCCGCCGCGCGACCACCCATTAAAATGGCCAAACGTCCTTCAATATATCCTCTAGAATAACCATGCTTTTCATCAATAGGGATCTGCATGGTAACACCTAAAGCACGACCCCGAGGAATAATGGAGACTTTATGAACAGGATCAGCACCTTTCGTTCGCCCTGCCACTAGCGTATGACCCGCTTCGTGGTAAGCGGTTGTTTTCTTTTCTTCTTCAGAAAGGACAACACTTTTTCGCTGAACGCCCATCATTACTTTATCTTTGGCTTCTTCAAAGTCGGACATATCCACGGAATTTTTCTTTTTCCGCGCCGCCAAAAGAGCAGCTTCATTAACAATATTTTCCAGATCTGCACCCACCATGCCAGGCGTACCTTTAGCGATAGCTTCCAGGTTTACCTTCTTTTTATTCATGACAATTTTCTTGGTGTGCACTTTCAGGATACCCAAGCGACCAATCAGATCCGGCACATCCACCACAACCTGTCTGTCAAACCGTCCGGGGCGAAGTAAGGCTGAATCTAAAACGTCGGGACGGTTCGTGGCTGCCATGAGGATTATATCCTCGTTGGGTTCAAAACCATCCATTTCAACCAAGAGTGCATTTAGTGTTTGTTCACGCTCATCATGACCGCCGCCTAATCCGGCACCACGCTGACGGCCTACCGCATCCAACTCATCGATAAAAATAATACAAGGTTGATTCTTCTTCCCTTGTTCAAATAAATCTCTCACACGAGATGCCCCAACACCAACGAACATTTCTACAAAGTCCGCCCCGCTTAAGCTGAAGAATGCCACATTGGCTTCCCCTGCAATGGCCCGTGCCAATAATGTTTTACCGGTCCCAGGAGGTCCCACCAACAAGACTCCTCTTGGAATTTTTGCGCCCAGCTTCTGGTATCGCTTTGGCTTCTTGAGGAAATCCACGATTTCTTTCAATTCTTCCTTCGCTTCTACACAGCCTGCCACATCATTAAAAGTGACTTTGGACATATCAGATGTCCATATTTTGGCTTTACTTTTACCAAAATTAAATATGTTTTTCATTCCACCGCCACCACCTTGCATGCGCCGCATTAGGAATATCCAGAATGCCAGTATGGCAATCCATGGTAGAATATTCAGGAAATAGCCCGTCCAATCGATAGATTTTTGTCTAAAGGTATAATCCACTTTGTATTGGTCCCACTCGGTCATGACTTCCCGATCAATGAATGGGAGTTTCAAGCGAAACTTTACCACTTCCTGGGAAATGCCACCCGCATTCAGAACAGTTTTTGTTTCAGATAATTCACCATGAAAAATGTCATCAACGATCCTGCCTTTGGCGATATGGCCGTCGGTCAAAAAAGTACGATATTCCGAATATTGAATTTCTACTTCATCGACGCCTTGACCGGTGAATATACTGGATAAAAAGACAGCAGATATAATTATCAGTACCCAAACGAAGCTGGTTTTTCCGGCACGTTTCCATTGGAACTGATCGTTCTCTTTTTGGTTTTTATTCGAATTCTGGGGAGACTTTTTTTGTCCCTTCAATCCGTTTTGTTTTGGTTTATTTTCTTTTTTAGAATTCACGTTACTCACTCTCAATTTCCCCCAGGCGGTAAACACCCCTTAAATTTCTTAATTTCTGGTCGTAATCCAGCCCGTATCCTACGACGAATTCAGGCGGAATTTCAAACCCTACCCAATCTATTTCAAAATCCAATTTGGCAATATCAGGTTTCATCAATAGTGTCGCAATTGCTACTGATTTTGTGCCCGCATTATGCATTCGGTCACGGATAAAATTAATAGTTAATCCTGAATCAATGATGTCTTCTACAATAATTACATGGCGGTCGGTAATGTCCGCCGATATATCTTTACGCAGGCGTACCGTTCCTTTTGAAGCAGTCCCTGCATAACTAGATACTTTAATAAAATCAATTTCACAATCAATATCAATAGCGCGCATGAGGTCAGCGGCAAATATAAAACTACCATTTAGGATACCGATAAGGATTGGAGCCTCATCCACATATCTATTTGAAATTTGGGTGGCGATATCTCCCACCCGTTTCAACACTTCCTTCTCCGAAATCAATTCGGTTAAATTTTCTCTTTTATTTGCCATGGCTATCCTACAAAAGATTCTATGTTAAGTTCCAAAAATTCAGTAGTGGATTGTGTGACTTTGGCGTTGTCACTCAAGCGCAGTCCACATACCCAAATAATTTCATCATCCGCTGTTAATACTAATTGATTCTCTTTAGAAAAACGATTCACTTTTTTATCCACCAATAGATCACTTACCTTTTTTCGTCCATTCATTCCCATTGGAGTAAAACGATCCCCTTTTCTCCAGGAACGGAGAACCAACTTTTTCCCGTTTACATATTCCGCATCAATTACTTCATGAAAAGGGTTGGAGTCCATCGAAGGTGAATCAATCTTACTCAAGGAAAAACTGAATCCATCAGACCCAAACTGACCCTGTTTATTAATGTCCATATTAATCTTTTTCTGAATTTCATGATTTATAATGAAACAGTCACGGTCCCGCAAAATTGTCCATTGTTTACTCAATTTGAGTATTGAACCAATTTTAGGTGATTTAAGCCACTGATTTAATGCCTCCCATTGATGCCGTCGCCATGAAATTTCTGTTTCACCCAATATATGTTTAATGAGCCGAACCATTTGGTTTGTAGTTATTTTTTTTACTAAATCATCATTAATTATTTTTTGATGATTCCGATCCTCAATATTTGCAGAAATTTCAATTATTATTTTATTCATACGATCAACTACATCTGTGGCTTTTTGGGATAAACTGATAAATCTATCTATAAATTCGTTTGTTTGATTTTCCCAAGGCTTCATTACTTTATGGCGGACAAAATTCCGCTTAATGGATGTATCGCTATTGGACTCATCCTCCATATAATTCAGTCTGTGGTGACGAGCATATTTTTCAATATCCCTACGACTGAATTTTAAGAGTGGACGTATAATGGATCCATTCTGTTGTGGAATGCCTCGAACTCCTTCTATGCCACAGCCGTCATCTAAATGCATTAATATCGTTTCCACATTATCATTGGCGTGGTGAGCCGTCAAAATAAAATCGCATTGAAATTCATTTCGGGCCAATTCAAAAGATTTTTGGCGAATTCGTCGGGCCCACATTTCCATACTTTCATTTGGGGCAATATCTTTTTTAGCTTGATGTACTGTTAAAGCAATATCAAAATTATGACATAGATTATGCACAAAATTTTCCTCTGAATCAGATGCATCTCTAAGTCCATGGTTAATATGGACAGCATAAATGTCATATTCCAGCTTCAGTCTTGAAGTAAGATGAAGCAGCGTTACAGAATCTATTCCGCCGGAGACGGCAACTAAAAGGCGGCTCTTTTTAGAAATTAATGAATTCAGTTCCCCGATAAATCGGGTAAATGTAAGTGACGAACCCATTTTAATTTTAATTGAATTGAGAGACAACTTTCGCTACTGAATTGGCAGAAGACATAATGTAAAAATGGACACACGGCACTTTTGCATCCACCAATTCCTGAACTTGATTCATGGCCCAATCAATACCAATACGTCGAATTTCTTCTTTCGATTGGCCTATGACTTGGTTGGATAATTCCTCGGGAATATCTACATAAAAGTTTTTCGGAATTACCCTCAAATGGGCTTCGGTGCTCAAAATTTTCAATCCCGGAATAATGGGAATATCAATCCCGGCGGCGTGGCAATCGTCTCTAAATTTGAAAAATGCATCATTGTTATAAAACATTTGTGTAACGATATAATCGGCTCCCGCATCCACTTTCGCTTTAAGATATTTTATATCGGTGGACATGTTAGGCGCTTCAAAATGCTTTTCAGGATAGGCACCCACACCAATACAGAAGTCCGTCGGTGCCGCATCCAACAATTCTTCAACGTAGTGACCCTCATTCATTTCTTTAATTTGTTCCACCAATCCTGCGGCAAATTTATGTTTTGTCTTTCCCGGTGCATTGGGTGGATCTTTCCGCAATTCGTCGCCACGGACTGCCAAGACATTTTTAATACCAAGATAATTAAGTTCAATGAGTGCATCTTCAGTTTCTTCCCGTGTGAATCCGCGACATAAAATATGAGGGACTGTTTCTACATTAAATTTATTTTTTATGGCAGCACTGATACCGATTGTACCGGGCCGTTTTCTGCGGATAAATCGAATGACTTTTCCGTCACCGGCGTCTTCATAATATACTTCCGCAGAGCGGCTGGTGAGATCGATAAAAGGTGGATCAAAGGGCATTAGCTCTTCAACCAGATTAAATATTTTATCAATTGATCCGCCACGGTTGGGTGGAATAATTTCATAACTAAATAGCGTTTTGTTCGCTTTCTCGAGGAAATCTATAACTTTCATAACTTTCAATTTAACCTGTCTTTTAAGGGAATTAAAAAGGGGTTTTCTCTTATTTCAAATTCTATTGTTGTATCGGGGCCATGACCAGAATGGACAATCCGTTCATGGTTTACAGTTTTCACCAAATGAATCAATGATGATTCTAATGTATTCCAATCACCGCCGGGCAAATCGGTTCGTCCTACACTTCCACGAAAAAGAGTATCACCAACAAAAATATGGTTTTCTATCTCCAAGCAAGTACCTCCTGGCGTATGCCCTGGAGTATTCACCGTATTAAAATGAAAATCACCGATTGTTATCTCAGTCTCATCCTTAAACCATATATCCACTGTTGGTGTTTGTTTTGGCGGCATTCCAAACATTTGACATGTCGCTTCATAGGTATCAAGAATATATTTTTCATCCTCATGGAGATAAAATGGAATTTGATACTTTTCTTTTAAAGGATGTACAGCACCAATATGATCCAAATGAGCATGGGTATTAATAATGGCAACGGGAATCAAGTTATGATTCTCAAGGGTCTGCATAATTAAGCTATCATCATCACCTGGATCCACCAGTACCGCCTGAGATGAATCAGGATACCAAGCAATATAACTATTCTCTTGAAACGGGCCCGTGACGACCGTTTCTACATTAAAGCTCAAATTTCGTCAAAGAAAAGTTCGTTAAGACACTGAATCTTATCCTCATAAGAATGGGGATAAAGGAATCGTTCTGCGGCAGAAATACTACTCAAGATGGAATTGCCATCCTGCGGTGTAAAGCAGAATCCATAGATCTCGTGTTCATTCCTTACATGAAGGGATTGTTCCACCACAACAGTTTGATTTAAAATGCGTCCAAAATGGCCATGATCTCTCCCGAATGAATAAACTGTACTGGTCATATTTTTAGTTGTCATAGCAACCAGATCATTGGCTGCAAGACGATCTTTTACTTCATTCAAATTGGTGGGTTCTTTTGTCTTTAGGGCAAACCAAAGTACATGCATATACTGGCTGTTCACCTTCATTGCTGAAGAAAATAAATTCAATTCATACCCTAAAGTGGCGAATAGCTCTGATGCATCTTTGGCATGGTGAGAACCGAACATTTCATCACTGTGGCCACCCACTGCTGGCGCAGGGATAAAACCCCCGGCCTGGCTCGTATCATTGGCACGACGGACACAAACAAAACGGCCTTCCTTGAGATTTTCAGGACCATGGCCATCTAAGGCTAGGGTATTTGTAATACATGAAATATTATGAGTATTGCAGGACACCACTTGGATAAATTGATTGTCTCCATTCTTAAGGACAGAATCATTGATACCACGGGCATACTTTACACCGAAGCCATCTTCACTGCCCTGCGCCATAAATCCTTTTACTTTATCATCAAATTTATGGTAATACCTTTCCTTATTCTGATGACCCACACCGGATGGCGTACAGTCAATCACAACTGAAGCACGACCAATGGCCTCTTCCGTTTCAAGTTCAGGATCCATTCCTAACACTTTAAATCCTTCAACTTTGTCCTCACCCACTGCAAGGCGAGCTCCTCTTTTTAAAAGATCTATAACTTTTGAACGATCGCTACGTAGAGGAGAATTTTTATTAAATGTGACCTCGTCAATTCCAAGTTGATCGCGATAATCACATAGCAAACCGATCAGCGGCTCACCTATAGTTCCTGTCCCAACGACATGGACAATTTTACGCTCCATTTAATACGACTCCTTATTCGAATTTTTTGTTTGATTTTTGTTCAGCAAACGACTTTCTGAACAAAGTTGAATGGTGAACCATACCACAATGGTTCCAAATACAATTATATAAACGGCCAGAAAATAACCAAAAAAATTATACATGAGCCACATTCCTGTTGTTAATTCGTATCACATGAATTCTATATCTCAACATTAATGTATACAGTAATGTAAAAATGCCTAAAGATAATAAAAATGGCACTAGGATTCCCGTAGGCTGTTGGGCCATTTCTACCTGAGGATGGGATTGAATTTCTGGTGACCAAAACTGGACCGATATAAAGATAATTGGAACATCCGCAAAGGCAATAATACCCAAGGCGGCGGCATAACGTTTTACACGTTCTGCATGGCCACCAAATGATCGCATCATGAAATAACCGATATAGATTAAGAATAAGATTAATGTTGTGGTGAGGCGCGGTTCCCATACCCATGGTTGGCCCCAAATTGGCGTAGCCCAAATTGGCCCTGTCGTTAAAACGAGTGCCGTAAATAAGGTGCCAATTTCAGCCGCCGCAAGACCTACATCATCCCAACGATCGTCCCCTTTGACGAAAAACATAATGCCTGCAACCATGACAATAAAAAAGGATAGGAATGCAACCCAGGCTGAGGGTACATGAACATAGAAAATCTTTTGAGCCCAGTGCTGATCAGGTACCATGGGTGTAACAAAAATTACATGCCATATATTGAACAGCATTAGACAGACTGTCAATAGAAACCAAACTTGGTTGGTTTTATTTTGAAAAAATGGTTTCATTATTCTTCAGTAATAAAGTCGAATAAAGTGTATCCAACTAGGCCGAAAATTACTATAACAGATAGGACGATTAACAACCATATTTTCCATAATTCAATGGGGTCTGCAGCCATGATTCCTGCAGATATTTTTGTCGCCGCTATTATTACAGGTGATACCAGTGGAAATAATAAAACTGGTAATAGAACTTCGCTCAATCTTGCCCGCATTGCGAGTCCGGAAACAAGATTGGCAATTGCCATAATAGCTAAATTAATCAACAATGTTGTTCCCAATGCAAATAATGGCTGTGCTGGGAAATTTATTAGTAAAAATTTAAAAAATGGAAGAACAATAAGCAGTTCCATTATAGATAAAAAGATGAATCCGCTAATCCATTTTGAAAGAAAAATGAGTCCTCGATCAACTGGTGCGCTAATCAACATTGAAAAAGCATCAAATTCTTTTTCATAAGCGAAGGATCGGTGAACACCCAAAACTGCTACAAACAACACCATAATCCAAAACATTCCCGGGGCATAGTTGGCCACGATCACCGGCGATACGTTAGATGTAAATGCGAAAGTAAGAATGATGGAAAGTCCAAAAACCAACATGGAAAGGGTAACTTCCCGAGATCGAAATTCAATAAATAATTCTTTTTTAAGTAATGTGAAAAACATCAAGATTCAAGGAATATTCCATCCTCCAGTTGAAGAATCCGATCACCATATTCTTCTGCCCGCTCTTTGTTGTGAAGCACCATGCAGATAGATTTTCCTATATTTTTCCAACCGTTTATAGCGTTATCCATGAGGTCGATTCCGTCCCTATCTAAACCTGAGAATGGTTCATCAATGAGCAACAAATCCCAATGAGCTAGTTCAGCATAGGTCAATTTCAAGCGCTGGAGCATACCTTGAGAATAAATCGAGATTGGATCGTCTACTTGATCAAATAATCCAAATTGACCCAGCTGTTTTTTAATCTTTGAGCGACCGATGGTCATACCTCTTAATTGCATGGCTAATTTTAAATTTTCAACTGCCGATAAAGCGGTATACATTGCCGGTGCATGACCTAGATATAATATATTTTTTCTTATAGAGGGAAGTCCTTTTAGCAAATCACCATTTTGGAATGATATTTCACCGCCATCGCATGCCATGATCCGCGCCAATATCCGAAGCAAAGTAGATTTTCCTGCACCATTCTTACCCATGATGACTACTGTTTCTTCTTTCTTTATAGAAAAGGAAACATTTTTTAACACGGGACGATGATTAAAGGATTTTTTTACATTTGAAACTAATAGCATTAAAACACGCTACTTGGCCATCAATAGGGCAATGATTTCAGAAACTTCCTGCTTTAATTCATTCCGGCCAGACTGGAAATCTTCTTCATTTATATTCCCAATGTCAAACTCCATTTCTAATTCATTAATTTGGCGGTATAGTAAAAGTTTTTTGCGTCTTAATGAAGGAATATCGGCAACATCATCCGGCGCTTCAAAATAGGGTAAAAATAAGGGCTGAAGTATAAAGATTATTGGCAATATGAAGAAGATAAGTACCAAGCTATAATCACGGATTATATCCATTGTTGATCTTTCCTTGGCCACATTGCTACCACCGTACCAAAAACGAGAATATAACCGCCGACCCAAACCCAGCGCACGAGAGGATTTACCATAATTTTTATAAATGCAACTCCATTCTCATTGTCAACAGCAGAAAAGATTGAATAAATATCTTTATTCATTGTAGTATAAATATCCAATTCGCTATGAGGTTGTCGACGATTTATATCTGGATTATTATGGAAATAGATTCTTTTTTCAGGATGAAGATTAGTGACGAATTCACCCTCAGAATTTGTTACCCGTAAATCTGAAATCCAGGCATAATGGTTAAGTCGTTCTGATTCTGATAATTGAGTTAATTCAAATTCATATCCCGCCACATGATTCTTCTCCCCGACCTTTAGACTGAATTCTTTCTCCTTGTCAAAGGCATGGCCCGTGAAACCAATGAACATAAATACGATACCTAAATGAACAACATATCCACCATAACGGGAACGATTTTTACTCACCATTCGGATTAATGCAGTAAATATAGATTCATTAAATTTATTCGTTCGAGCCCGAATGCCACGGACAAATTCAGTTAAAACTGTAGCCGTTACAAAAGCACATAAGCTAAATGAAATCACTACATTTCCAGTATACCCAAGGATCAGAAGGATTATCATTGTAATCAATCCAGTTAAAATTGGGAATGTAAAATTTCTGATTAAGCTTTTTCTTCCTGTCTTTCGCCAAGCTAATAATGGCCCAATACCTGTTAATGCCAATAAAATCAATCCGATTGGTATATTGATTTGATTAAAGAATGGTGGGCCAACAGTAATTTTTGTTCCCCGAACCGCTTCAGAGATCACTGGAAAAAGCGTCCCCCAAAACACAGAAAAACACAAAACAACAAAAACCATATTGTTGAATAAAAAACCACTTTCACGGGATGTGAAAGATTCCATTTTTCGTGGTGAGCGTAAATCGTTCAATCGAGTGTACATTAATCCAAAAGATGCTACCAGTATAAAGAAAACAAATGTTAAGAAAATCGGACCCAATGAAGAAGCTGTGAATGAATGAACAGAACTCATAACGCCAGACCGCGTAAGAAAAGTACCAAAAATACAAAGTGTAAATGTGATTATAATTAAAACCATATTCCACACTCGAAGCATGTCCTTCTTTTCCTGGATTATGATGGAATGAATAAAAGCAGTTGCAGTTAGCCAAGGCATAAAACTGGCATTTTCAACTGGGTCCCAAGCCCAGTAACCGCCCCAACCTAATTCCTGGTAGGCCCACCAGCCGCCGAGGATAATTCCCATACTTAAAAATAACCATGCCACCAATGTCCAGCGACGAATACTCTGGATCCATAATGGGCTAGTGTCGCGGTTCATGAGTGCTGAAATGGCAAAACCAAAAGGGACTGAAAAACCCACATAGCCTAAATACAAGGTAGGTGGGTGAATTGCCATCGTTATATTTTGTAAAAGCGGATTCAACCCATTCCCATTGGCTACGATAAAGTCTGCTTCTGTGGGTGAAAATGGATTAACCACAAAATTAGTCAGCACCAGAAAAAACATTTGAATAATTGCTAATGTAATAATCACCCAAGGCATAAGTCTATTATGCTTCCGCTGGTTTTGCAATATCACAATGGTGGTGTAAATTGATAAAATAAATAACCAAAATAATAGTGATCCGGACTGTCCGGCCCAAAGGGCGGATATTTTATAAATAGTTGGCGTTTCTATACTGGTATATCGGGCAACATAATCCACATCAAAATTGCCAATCAGCAATTGGTAACTGAGAATAAAAGTGGCAAGAAATACAAAGAATGAAACACCCAAAGCCAATCGTTGGCCGGTGAGAACCAAGCGTTGATCTTTGGTTTGCGTATAGAAAATCAGTGTTATTACAGTGAGAATGCTAAACCCGAATGCCAGGTTTAGTGCCACACTACCGGCAATTGGGGTCATGTATCGATTTCGTTTAAGTTATAACTAGTTTCATCCCGAAGATCACCTTCGTAACGGGAAGCACATTTGGTTTGCAATTCGTCGGCGTAAAACGTGCCATTGAGATAGTGACCGGTGACAATAACCTCTGCTCCGTCTTTGAAAAGATCTGGACGTGTACGGTCATACTTTACTCCCAATTCTGTTTCGCCTTCTTTCAGAATAAAAGTGCAATCCAGATAATTTGTTTCTGATATCACAATAGAACCATCTTTTACCAACCCTCCCAATTTCGTACGGCGGTTCGTCTTATCCTTGATGAGTTCATCCACGGACACAAAAGTTGCCATGGCTTTTTCATCAGCAGGATTTGAAGAAACCCAGCTAATCCAAAAAATCACAACAGCAATTACCCCACTGATCATTAGTTTAAATTTTTTATTACTATTCATGTTTTCCCTTAAAATATAGCAGATTCTTGCCATTCGCCAAATTCAGATTTCATGGCCACCACAATTTCACCCATTGTTGCAAATATTTTGGCCGCTTCTACGATAGGTGGCATAATGTTATCCCCATTAGCACAAGCTTCCTGTATTTGGATTAGTGCCACCTTTACAGCATTCTCATTTCTCCCAATCCTCAAATCGGCCAAAGCTTTCAACTGAAGGGTTTCAGCTTTATCACCAATTTCCAATAAAGGAATATCAATTTCTTCATCCTTCTTTACGAATTTATTTACACCCACATGAATCAATTGTTTATTATCAATTTTCTGTTGGTAAATAGAGGCAGCACGGGCAATTTCCCGTTGAAAGTATCCCTTTTCAATAGCAGAGATTACACCACCTTGGTTTTCAATTTCATCAAAATATTTTTCTGCTTCTGCTTCCATTTGATCTGTTAAGGATTCCACAAACCATGATCCCCCTAGCGGATCGGCTACATTAGCTACACCAGTTTCAAAAGCAATCAATTGTTGGGTTCGCAGTGCAATCTCGGCTGATTTTTCTGTGGGTAATGCTAAAGTTTCATCCATTGAATTTGTATGAAGCGATTGGGTGCCGCCTAAAACTGCCGCCATAGCTTGAAAGCCCGTTCGGGCGATATTGTTCTCAGGCTGTTGAGCTGTAAGTGAGCATCCTGCAGTTTGGGTATGGAATCTCAATTTCCATGAGCGCGGATTCTTGGCGCCATATTTATTTTTCATCCGTTTAGCCCAAATGCGACGGGCGGCACGGTACTTTGCAATTTCTTCAAAGAAATCCATGTGGGAATTAAAAAAGAAGGATAAGCGAGGCGCGAATGCATCAACATCCAAGCCTGCATCTATAGCGTATTCCACATAGGTAAATCCATCCGCCAGTGTAAAAGCCAACTCCTGGGCGGCGGTGGATCCTGCTTCCCGGATGTGGTAACCAGAAATTGAAATGGTATTGTACTGAGGCATATGCTCAGTGCAAAAAGACATCATATCAGTAATAACTCTCATGGATGGTTCCGGTGGAAATATCCATTCTTTTTGGGCAATAAATTCTTTCAGAATATCATTTTGGAGGGTGCCGCGCAAATTTTCTAATGGTACTCCTTGATTTTGGGCAACGGCAATATAAAAGGCCAATAAGATGACAGCGGGACCATTAATCGTCTGGGACACAGAAATATCACCCAAATTTATTCCTTCAAACAGCCGTTCCATATCTTTGATGGATGCAATACTGACACCGCACTTCCCCACTTCACCTTTAGACCAAGGGTGATCTGGATCATAGCCCATTAATGTGGGCATATCAAAGGCAACCGATAATCCAGTCTGTCCTTTGCTTAATAAAGAATGGTAGCGGGCGTTGGTTTCTTCCGGCGTGCCAAATCCGGAGAATTGCCGTTTGGTCCAAAGTTTACCCCGATACATATTGGCGTGGACACCACGCGTATATGGGAATTGCCCGGGGAATCCCAATTTATCTAAAAATCCATTACCAGGGTTTTTAGGATAATATAGCGATTCCAATGATTCACCGCTCAGTGTTTCAAAGCTATAATCTCTAGTGGCAGAAGATTTCGCTTCCTCTTTCCACTGTTGTTTGGCTTGATTAAATAATTCTAATTGATCAGACATATCCGTATTGGCTGTAATTGTAATTTGAAATTTACGGTGCTCGGCGAATTTCTAATACCTTATTCACACCTTCAAAAGCCATCCAAATAATGAGTCCTATGAGAATAACGGTTAATCCGAAAAGAATATTATTGGTACCATAAAATTTTATCGCATTCGTAGCCAAAGCTGTAAAAGTGAGAGCCATGATGAGCAACATTGGAATCAATAATGGCAGAATGGGCTTCTTCTTTTGCCAATAATAAAGGGTCAGAACCATAAGTGTGAGTGCCGCTAGCATTTGGTTACTCGCCCCAAAGATTGGCCATAATAACCAACCGGCCTGACGAGTGGCACCCGTCCCAGGATCGGATACATTCCAAAAGGCCAATAGAATTGCCGGCACAATTGCAATAACAGTGGCAATATATCGATTCGTCAATAGTTTTATATTTGTGGCAACGCCGAATTCATTCAAGATAAATCGTTGAATTCTTGTGGCTGTATCCAAAGTTGTGGCGGCAAATGAAATTACCAAAACGGCCATAAGGGTAGTTGCAATTTCAGATGAAATTCCTAATGATTGCAGTAATGCGCCACCGCCCAGTACAAATGCTGTTGCTTTATTTCCACTGGCATGTTCCCATGAATCGTAATAAACTGCCCAATTCAAATCTGCAACTGGACCAACAGTGGGCAAATTACATTGGGTAACCAAAGATATCCCCGCCACCGCCGCGATGGTTGAGGCCAAGGCTAACGTTCCCTCCCCGATCATTCCGCCATAGCCAACCATTCGAGCATCAGATAACTTTTCTAACTGTTTTGAAGATGTTCCTGATGCCACCAATCCATGAAATCCACTAATTGCGCCACAGGCAACTGTAACGAAAAGAAGAGGGAACAGCCCTGGCACTCCAGGCTCAGAAAAAGACCTAATGGCCGGTGCATCAACTATAGGCTGGGCTACAAAAATTCCTAAAAACAATAGTCCCAAGCCCACAAATAGTTGGTGGCTGTTAATATAATCCCGAGGCTGAAGCAGGGTCCATACCGGTAATAAACTGGCAATAGCTGAATAAATAAATAACAAGATGATCCACAAATTCTTAGCATCTTGAACCGGCATTGCTGTAGTGAAATCAATGGGCGCTTTTGTACCAACCCAGATAAAAAAGTATAATAAAGCTAAAGCAACCAAGGATGGAATTAGGATATCCATTTTCTTTTTATAAATCAAAAACCCCATAATGATAGCGATAATAATTTCAATATTGATGGGAATTACTGATGCAGGAATTCCTACGAATAAATCGGCAATTGCCATAGCAAAAACAGCCAAAACTAGCCAGACCAATAGAATGATAAAGATTAGAAACATGAGACGAACTCTTTTACTGATCGTCGTAGAAGCAATATCAGCTATACTGCGACCTTTTTCTTTTGCACTGGTGACTAGTGCGCCAAAATCATGGACGGCTCCCATAAATACAGTACCTACCAATATCCATACTAAGGCCGGCAGCCATCCCCAATATGCTGCCACACAAGGACCAATTATAGGCGCTGCCCCAGCAATGGATGTAAAGTGATGTCCGAAAAGTATATGTTTTTTTGTCGGGACAAAATCCACACCATCTTCAAATTCTTTGGAAGGCATTGGATGACTCTCATCTTTCATACCAAAAATTCGTTGACCTACAAATTTGGAGTAAAATTTATATCCGAGGAAAAGAAAAGAAAGACCTATAAGGACCAATACGATTGAGCTCATTGACTATTTATCCAATTCAACATGATATTGAGATACATCAACCGCATCAACAATACCATTTTGGCTAATACCGCAATTCTTCAATAAAATATCACGAGGACCATGCTCAACAAATTCATTTGGAAGGCTAATAATTCGAGTTTTCCCTACAAAGTCATGGGTGGATAGCCATGCCAATACACCTTCACCAAAACCGCCGGTTTTTACACCTTCTTCTACCGTGACCACTTGATTGAAGCGGCCAATAATTGATTCTAAATATCCCTCGTCCATTGGTTTAATGAAGCGACAGTTTACTATTTCACAATTCACTCCGGATTGGCTCAACCTATCAGCCGCGTCTAAGGCATCATAAACTTGGGCACCCACTGCAAGGATCACCACATCAGTTCCGTGGCGCATAACTTCCCAACTGCCAATGGGCAAAAGTTCAGCTTGACCATTGGTATCAAATTCTTTCGAGGATCCTTTAGGATATCGAATGGCAAAAGGGCCATCTTGGTAATCGAGTCCAGTATAAAGTAAATGGCGCAATTCATTTCCATTCTTTGGCGCCGCAACAACCATTCCCTGTATGCATTTCAAGTAAGAAATATCCAATGCGCCATGATGGGTGGGGCCATCTTCACCGGCTATACCTGAGCGATCCAAACAGAATACAACAGGTAAATGTTGAATGGCCACATCGTGGACAATATGGTCAAAAGCACGTTGTAAAAATGTTGAATAAATAGCGACGATGGGACGAACACCTTCAGTTGCTAATCCTGCCGCAAAAGTAACACCATGACCTTCTGCAATACCCACATCATAATAGCGATCGGGAAATTCCTTCGCAAAGGGTACCAAGCCTGTCCCCTCACGCATGGCAGCTGTTATACAAACTGTATCATCCCTGTTTCGAGCTACTTCACAAACCAGCGCTCCGAATACATTCTGAAAAATGGGCGCACTGGGTTCTACATCCGTTGGAGAAGAAATTTTTTCTTTTGCCTTCCCGTTTGGTTTCACAGCATGGAATTTTACCGCATCGCTGTAGTATTGTCCATTCTCTCCATTAGTAGAGACCATACCCTTACCCTTTTTAGTTAGGATATGCAACAAGGCAGGTGTTTTTAAATCTTTGATTCGATCCAAGGTTGGTACCAATTCATCCAAGTTATGGCCATCTACAGGACCAATATAACGAAACCCCAATTCTTCAAATAGCATCCCCGGGACTAGTAAAGATTTTAAACTTTCTTCTATTCGATGCAGCATGGTTCGGGCTGTGCGCTTTCCAAAAGGTAATTTTCCAGAAATTTTCCAGATCTCATCCCGAATCCTGTTATAAAGTGGATTTGTTACAATTCTAGTTAAATAAGTATTGATAGCGCCTACATTGGGACTAATGGACATTTCATTATCATTCAGAACCACTAGCATTGGTGTTCGCAAATGGCCCGCATTGTTTAATGCTTCAAAAGCTAATCCGCCCGTCATTGAACCATCGCCAATAACTGAAACAACACGATAATTTTTTCCTGTACGTTTTTGCGCTTCTGCAATGCCTGTAGCAGCCGAAATAGATGTGGATGCATGACCTGCCCCAAATGCATCATATTCACTTTCGGATCGCTTTAAAAAACCACTTAAGCCACCATATTGGCGTATGGTTGGGAATGCATCAAATCGTCCCGTAAGTAGTTTATGGGCATAGCCTTGATGACCCACATCCCAAACAATTTTATCATCCGGTGTATTAAATACTTTGTGAAGGGCTACGGTTAATTCAACAACACCCAATGTTGGGGCCAAATGACCGCCCACCTGACTAACCACTTCTATTGTATGGTGCCTTACTTCATCAGCCAATTGTCGCAGTTCATCCATGGAATAATTTTTAATATCCGCTGGAGATTTAATATTGGGCAGAAGACTAAGCTGCATATGTTTTTTGAAATTGTTTTTTAAAAATATAATTGTGAAAAATAGTGATGCCATCCAATTCAGGATGAAACGATAATCCAAGGTGGTGGCCTTGTTTCACTGCCACAGGATTACCTTTATATTCACTAATAATTTCAACACCATTATTTACTTTTGTAATTTTCGGCGCACGAATAAAAGTAGCCGGAACTTCAGTGACTGTCCCGTTTAATTGAACTGGTAATTCTTTTGTAAAAGAATGGATTTGCCTCCCGTATCCATTCCGATCCACTTCAACATCCAAGACATTTAGAGGTTCCACCTTTGAATCAGGCGCCGTTGAGGACATCATAATCAACCCGGCACATGTGCCCAAAATTGGATATTTTTTTGCGAAATTTCTCAATGGTTCGTGGAAACCAATTCGCTTCATTAAATCGGTCATAGTTGATGATTCTCCGCCAGGAATGACCAATCCTTTAATCTCAACAAGTTCACTGGGATAGCGAATTTCTTTTGCAGGAATTTGGAGCATATTCAATATCTGAATATGTTTTGCATAATCCCCCTGCAATGCTAGGACACCAATCATATTAAAATTGGAAGCCCCACTTCCCTACCAACCTCTTTCCTGGAGACGCTCTCCCTTAGGAATTTCAGCCATATCTAAACCCTTCATGGCTGCTTGAAGACCAGTGGAAATTTCAACAAGTTTGGCGGGATCTTTGTAGTAAGTCACTGCATCCACAATTGCTCTTGCTCTTGGCGCTGGATCATCACTCATGAAAATACCTGAACCAACAAAAACTGTCTCTGCTCCCAACTGCATCATAAGAGATGCATCAGCGGGAGTGGCAATGCCACCGGCGGCAAAATTTGGAACCGGTAATTTACCTAGTTTAGCTACTTGCTGGACTAATTCAAATGGTGCGCCCATATCTTTGGCTGCTGCCATAAGTTCATCTTGATTCATAACTGTTAATTTCTTCATATCACTTTGAACCTGACGCATATGGCGAACTGCTTCAACAATATTTCCGCTTCCTGCTTCACCTTTGGTCCGAATCATTGCCGCACCTTCGCCGATCCGCCGCAGTGCTTCACCCAAGTTTCGGCAACCGCAAACGAAGGGAACTTTAAAATCATTTTTCCAAATATGGTTATGTTCATCGGCAGGTGTGAGGACTTCACTTTCGTCAACAAAATCAACTTCTAGCGCTTCCAGTATCTGCGCTTCTACAAAGTGGCCAATACGAACTTTTGCCATTACCGGGATTGATACAGTTGCTTGAATATCCTTAATCATCTGGGGATCACTGGCACGGGATATACCGCCTTCCTTCCGGATCAATGCAGGGATTCGCTCTAACGCCATCACCGCAACGGCGCCAGCATCTTCTGCTATTTTTGCCTGATCCGCGTTCATCACATCCATGATGACACCACCTTTTAACATTTCGGCTAAACCGACTTTTACTTCGAATGAACCTATATCAGCCATATACAATCTCCTCTGGGACTTTCCCAATTTCTTTAATTTTAGTTAAAACTTCGTCAATAATATTATCCGGTGTACTAGCGCCGGCGGATACACCAACCGCTTCTACACCTTCTATCCATTTAGGATCAATCTCCTCTGCGCAAGTAACTTGGTATGATCTTTCATTTCTTTCTTTAGCTAAAGCGGTGAGACGATTTGAATTGGCGCTTGTGAATGATCCAATAACAATCATGGCATCGCATTGCCTTGCTAATTCTTTAATCTGACTTTGGTTCCGCTTTGTTGGGAAACAAATCGTATTCACAAACCGGAGGTCAAAAACCTTGGTCATGATTATATTAATAATTTCTTGCACATTTTCAATAGTTTGGGTGGATTGACTAACCACACCGGCTCGTTTTGTTTTCCGCAATGCTTCCGCTTCTTCTGGTGTGGCCACAATTATAGGGTCTTTAACTTGGCTGGCAATACCCACAACCTCATCATGCCCGTGGTCACCCACAATAATGATCTTACGACCTTCTGCTTCCAATTTTTTTACTTCTTCATGGATCTCTAACACTAACGGACAAGTGGCATCCACGATATTCATATCTTTGGAATTGGCCTCTCCCCACGTATCTACCGCAGTACCATGAGCGCGAAAAAGGATCGATTTGCCTTCAGGTACGTCATCAAGTGAATCCACAACTTTTGCACCTGAATCATCTAAATCTTTGACCACATTCTCATTATGGACGATGTGACCGAGCATATATACATCGCCATATTTCTCCGTTGTATCGAATGCCAGATTGACCGCATCCCTCACGCCGAAACAATAACCCGCATCTTTAGCCAATATTATTTTCATTCATGATACCCATTCTGTTGCGCCAGTACAGCCCGAGTTTCAGCTAATACTTTTGGAAGTACTTCGTCCAGAGAACCCTCTGCTACAGCGCCGGCAGCTAATTTATGTCCACCACCGCCCATTGCTTTGGCAATTTCATTAATGACATATTTTCCTTTGGAACGAAGATTAATCCGGCAAGTGTTCTCGGAATTTTGAAAGATCATGACCGCCACCTCTACACCGCGGATAGTGCGGACAAAATCAGTAAAGCCGTCCACATCTTTTTTGTTGGCCCCAGCCTCATCCATCATAGTTTGGTCAATGGTAAACCAGGCCAATTCGCCTGTTTCATTATATTGAAGTTTATTCAGTATAAGACCTAGCAAAGCTACTCGCCCTTTGGAACTGCTCTCATATACAGACTGGTAAATCGCCGATGTATTCACGCCTTCTGCGATACATTCCATGGCAATCTTGTGACATTTTTGATTCGTATTGCTATAGCAAAATGAGCCTGTATCCGTCATAACGCCGGTATATATGCCGACCGCAATTTCATTCGTTAGAGGCACATTGCCAGCCTGCATAAAATCGTAAACCATTTCACCGGTGGCTGCCGCTTTAATATTGATAAAATTTTCGGCAAAACGCCCATCGCTTAAATCGGGATGATGATCAATATTAACAACATGAATTTTGTTGGATTCTAATTCATCACCGATTTGTCTCATACGGCGGTAATCGCCCACATCAAAGATTAAGGCCAAATCTACTTGAGAAATCCAATCATCATGAATGTCAGACCGGTATGTTTCAATAATCTCACCTCCATTTAAAAATTCATATTCATAGGGGAGGTCAGAAATTTGGATGAGACGGCAATCTTTTCCCTGGCTTTTGAGGTAATGATACATGGCGCAGGCACTACCGAGTCCATCCCCGTCAGGGTTTTCATGGGTGGAGAGTAAAATCCTTTCCACACCGTCTATTGTTTTATGTAATGATTTCCAGTCTAACATGATGTTTTTAAGACCGCGAATTTAGGTATATTTTTTAGATTTTAAGCAATGATAGAGTACTAAATATTATTTAATTATTTCGTTCCCAAAGAGTTTCACCTTCCCCATGATTCTGAGATATAAATCTTGCCAAAACAAAAAAGTAATCACTGAGGCGGTTGAGGTAAATCAGCCAGAATTTTACATCCGTTCCTGTTTCCATTAATGTTACGCAGGATCGTTCCACCCTTCGGCAAACCGCCCGAACCACATGAATCCTTGCGGACAACTCATCCCCGCCGGGCAAAATAAATTCTGTTAATGGTGGCAGAAATTTATTCATTTTTTCTAAAGACGATTCTAAAATATTGATTCGGTCTTTGCTAAATAATTCCATATCTGTCCCGGGCATTGATGCTTCACCGCCTATATTAAATATATCCTGTTGGATGGATTTTAGTTCAGTTACCAATTCCTTTTCGTTACAAGCTGTAACGGTCAAGCCTAAAAAAGAATTCAATTCATCCAGATCTCCTTGAAATACTATATGTGGATGGTCTTTGGAAACGCGTTTTCCATCACCTAATCCTGTACCCCCCTTATCTCCCGTTTTAGTGGTGACTTTTGAAATCCGCATAAATCAGAAAAATATATAACTAACCAGAAGAAACAATGGAATAAGAATGGGCATGGACCATTTAAATAAGTATCCGAAAAAGGAGGGCATTTCTATCCCCGATGATTCAGAAATAGATTTTACCATAAAGTTGGGCGCATTGCCTATATATGTATTTGCTCCCATGAAAACAGCACCAGCTGAAATGGCCAACAAAGTTTGACTCAAATCACCCATGAGCAATGAAGGATCGCCTCCGGCAGTATTGAAGAACACAAGATATGTGGGTGCATTATCCAAAAAGCTGGACAAAATTCCAGTGGCCCAGAAATACATATAATTAATGGGTCCTGCCTCATTTGAAACAGAATTAATCACCGCAGATAGAGCACCATCTGTACCGGCTTTTAATATGGCGATGGCGGGAATGATTGTAATAAATATTCCGGCAAAAAGTTTGGCCACTTCTACAATGGGAAACCAAGTATACTCATTAGCTTCTCGAATGGTTTGGCTCGTCATTTTCCAACTAGCAACAGTTAAGCCGAGTAAAAGGATATCTCTAACAATATTTTGTAATTCCATATGAACGTGGTAAACATCAAAAGAAATATGGGGATCCCAGAAACCGCTCAACAAAACACCACCGATTACGCCAACCAATAATAAAAGGTTTAATGATCCTTTAATACCCAGTTTCTCAGGAGATACTGGAGCAGGATGGGATTCTTCCCGATTGTATAGAAATGTATCAAAAGCAAAAAAGATAGCTAATAAACAAACAGCCATAAAGAGCATGGGTACAAACATGGCTGATGTGGTCCAGAAAAAATCCACACCTTTTAGGAAACCCAGAAACAGGGGCGGGTCACCAAGAGGCGTCAGGGACCCTCCAATATTTGCCACGAGAAAAATAAAGAATACAATTACATGGACTTTATTCTGTCTATCCTTATTGGCACGAATAAGAGGACGAATCAATAGCATTGCTGCACCGGTGGTTCCCATCCAACTTGCCAAAATTGTACCGATAAGTATTACGCCAGTATTTACAATGGGTTTCCCCACCAACGATCCCGTTAGCTGAACACCACCGGAAATAGTGAATAATGCCAAAAGTAATATGATGAATGGAATGTATTCCAGTAACCCTACGTGGAGGAGTTCATAAAGCGTGACTGAAAAACCAGCACTAAATAAAAATGGAACAATTAATAATAAAGCCCAGAATGCAGAAATTTTTCCAAAATTTCGATGCCAAAAATGGGGTGCCACTAGTGGAAACCCAGCAATGGACAAAAGAATTCCGGCAAATGGGATTACCCATAATATGGATAAATTCGCCCCATCTAAATGGGGAGTACCACTGCTGCCGCTAGCAAATGCCATGACAGGTAACAATAATATGGAGATTAGTATTTTCATTCGAAGTGTATATTTAGGTGTTATGTGTTAATCAATAAGCGTTGAAATTAAACGGTTCAGTACAACCATCCTAATTTTTGATTTGCACTTTCAATCGAAAAAATTTATTAAATTTAACCATGCAAATTTTCTTCGCAATTTTAGTTATCGGTGTGGCCGTCTTGGGAATGTCCATTGGTGTAATTTTTAATCGTAAGCCTCTGCAAGGATCTTGTGGCGGTGTGGCCAGTGATTGCGTTTGCTTGACCGGAGGAATTTGTGATGACCCCTCTCAGAAACCGTAATAATAGCTAATTAACGATTGGCATCCCAGACGATGCCACTGACTTTAATTCTTCATTTTCATTTATGATCCATAATGCTTCGAATCCATCTAATGATTCAACCAATGCTAATCCTTTTTCCACTTCCATAACATTTAGTGCAGTTGCGAGAGCGTCCGCATCCATACAACTTGTTGCAATAACTGTAACTGACGCAATGTTTGATTTGGTGGGACGACCTGTCCGTGGATCAATAATATGGGAGTACTTTACATTGTCGTATTCTTTAAAATTCCTGTAATTCCCCGAGGTGGCCATAGCTTGGTTTGTAACGGATGCTACCAAATAAATTTCTTCCCCAGGAAGGGTACCGACCATAGGATTATCGATTCCAATCTTCCATTGTTTTCCTTTATTATTTTTCCCCATTGTTCGGACTTCACCACCTATTTCTACCATAAAATATTTAACATCAGCATTACGAATGTATTCATAAAGTTGATCGACACCCCAACCTTTTGCAATGGCATTGAGATCTATCATTTGTCCTTTTCGGGATTTTATTAAAGTGGAACGGGATAAGTTGATTCCATTATAACCAACTTTCACCATTGCCTCGACAACTTCTAGATCTGTGGGCGGCTCCCACTGTTCAAGATATTCCCTATCTCCTTTCCCCCTACGCCAAACTAAGACCGATGGCAATACAGTTACATCCAGCGCACCTTCGGTTTTTTCTCCCCAATAAATGGCACGACTCAGGACAGTGGAAAATCCATCAGAAATATTGAGTGCTATTCCGCGACCTAATTTGTTAAATAATGAAATTTCACTATCCAACCGATATGTGGACATTTCTCGATCAATTTTGGACAGGATAGAATCCATGCCAAACTGAAGTTCTTCCAAGTTTAATTCTAATGATGCACTTGGAACAATTCGAATGGAATAGGTCGTACCCATTGTATTGCCATGGATTTCCATATATTTCTTTGGCTGAGAGCAACCCAATAGGCCTGCAATAGTAACAAAGCCCAACAGAAGTCGGGCTTTATTAAAAATTATAATCTTGTTTTGTTTAACCAAATTTATCATAATCGATCATTTCATCTTCTACACCCAAATCATAAAGCATCTTATCCACTGCATCAATCATCATGGGTGGACCACACATATAATATTCGATTTCGGTTGGATCTTCATGGTCTTCCAAATAGAGATCATGAGCTGCTTGGTGAATAAATCCGGTAGCCCCTTCCCAATTATCTTCGGGCATAGGCTCGGATAATGCGACCGTATATTTGAAATTTGGATGTTCTCTTTCTAATCTGAGAAAATCTTCATGGTAAAACATTTCCCGCATGGAACGAGCGCCATAGTAGAATGAAATTTTTCGATCGGTATTTTGTGTGTCCAAAAGATCAAAAAGATGGCTGCGTAAAGGGGCCATCCCTGCACCACCACCAATATATACCATTTCACGATTAGAATCTTTAGCAAAAAATTCACCAAATGGACCTGATATGGTCACCATATCTCCTGGTTTCAAATTAAATATATATGATGAAGCAATTCCGGGCGGGACGTCATTCCATAAAGCTGGTGGAGGTGTAGCAATTCGCACATTGAGCATAACTATATTCCCTTCAGCAGGATGGTTTGCCATAGAATATGCACGAAAGCAATCATCATCATTATTAGCAGTAACATCCCAAATATTATATTTATCCCAATCAGGATGATATTCCTCCTCAATTTCAAAATTTTTGAAACTCATATTTTGATACTCAGGAATATCAATCTGGATATAGCCGCCCGCTTTAAAATCAAGGATTTCACCTTCAGGAAGTTCAAGAATCAATTCTTTAATAAATGTGGCTACATTTTTATTGGAGCGAACTTTGCATTCCCATTTACGGATATTAAATATTTCATCGGCAACATGGATATCCATATTCTCTTTAATCTTAACCTGGCATGCCAAGCGCCAATTGTCCTTCGCATCCTTACGATTAATATGGCCTGTTTCTGTTGGTAAGATTCCGCCACCCCCTTCATTCACCTGACATCTGCACATGGCACAAGTGCCACCACCGCCACAGGCGGAAGGTAGAAAAATATTTTCGCTCGCTAAAGCTGAAAGAAGTGTCGCTCCGGGACGAGTGATAATTGCTTTGTCATCATCCCCATTAATTTTAATGGTTACATCACCTTGAGGAAGCAATTTGGATTCTGCAAAATTCAGGAGGAGTACCAAAACAAGGATTACTCCGGTAAAAACAGAAATACTCAGAATAGTGAAAGCCATTAAAGGTCAATCCCCGAAAATGCCATGAATGCCATTGAAAGCAATCCTGTTAAAAGCATGGTAATGCCTAAACCACGGAGTTTTGCTGGCACATTAGAATAACGAAGTCTATATCTTATGGATGCCATAGATGCAATGGCCAAGAACCAACCTAACCCAGAACCAAAACCAAATACGGTAGATTCTATGAAAGTATAATCCCGTTCAACCAAAAATAATGATCCGCCCAATATGGAGCAGTTTACTGCAATCAAAGGTAAGAATATTCCTAAATTATGGTAAAGTGTTGAAGAAAAGCGATCCATAATCATTTCTACCAATTGTACCATGGCGGCAATTACTGCGATGAAAACAATGAAATTTAAAAAGCTTAAGTCTACATTTGGAAATCCGGCCCAACTCAAGGCACCTTTTTGAAGGAAATAATGATGAATAGCCCAGTTCGCCGGTGCCGTAATGGTCAGAACAAATGTGACCGCTAAACCCAAACCGATAGAAGTATCCACTTTTTTAGAAATAGCCAAAAATGAACACATACCTAAGAAGTAAGCTAATAAAATATTTTCAACAAAAACTGCTTTAGTCAAGAGGCTAATATAATGTTCCATTAATCTAATCCTCCTCTATCTTTGCCACTATTCGCTGGACCCAAACAATAAGTCCCAAAATAATAAATGCACCAGGACTCAATACCATGAGTCCCATATTTTCATAACCAGCAGCGTAGAATGAATCGGGAATAATCTGGAATCCAAAAACAGTTCCACTACCCAATAATTCTCTGAAGAAAGAAACGGCAATGAGAATCATACCATAACCCAATCCATTACCCAGCCCATCTAAAAAAGATTTACCAGGTGGATTCTGCATTGCAAAGGCTTCCGCCCTACCCATAACGATACAGTTTGTAATAATTAATCCAACAAATACAGAAAGCTGTTTGCTTATATCATACATGTAAGCTTGGAGAATCTGATCGGTCAAAATCACCAAGGAAGCAATAACGGCTAACTGAACAATAATACGCACTTTAGAAGGGATAAAATTTCGGAGCATTGCAATGACTGTATTCGATACAGATAATACCGCCACAACTGCCAAGGTCATAACAACAGCTGTATCCATTTTTACAGTAACCGCTAAAGCAGAACAGATTCCCAAAACCTGGAGCGTGATGGGGTTATTGTTCATCAACGGATCATTGAGAACTACTTTTGATTTTTTACTGAATAAAGCCATTAGGCGCCCTCCCCACTTCTAATCCGACGAAAGAAAGGTTCGTAGGTTTTCAGATCTTTGAGTAAAAATTTATTTAATCCTTTTGAGGTCATGGTGGCACCGGAGATACCATCTACCTGGTGGAATGCTTCCGATGATGTCTGGTCAACTTTTCCTTTAATCGCTTGAATTCCAATTAATTCTCCAGAGCTATCAATGAATCGCTTCCCCTTATAATTATTTTGGAACCAGGGTTTTTCCACTTCACCGCCTAAACCAGGTGTTTCACCATGTTTATAAAATGTGATCCCCTTAGTAGTGACACCATCTGCTTCAATGGCAAAATATCCATAAAGGGTTGACCACAGACCTTTACCTGAAATGGGAATGGCATAACCATTGATCTTGCCACTCATTGTCTTTATATAAATTGGGTGCAGATTAACATCCACATCAGAATTAATATCTTCCGGCGTTTTCCCCAATACTATTTCACCATTATTATCTACTACGATACCGGAAATGTAATCATCAAAAATGGTTTGGACAGTTTCTGGAGTCCAGGGATTTTCTTCTGAAGGGGCGAAATCCAGCGAGCGTAAAATGTTTTTCTTAATATCAATTTCAATATTAAGATCCTGCTGCTCCTTAAGCGCTGAAGCAGCCAAGGAAAGGAAAAAACCCAAGATTACCGTAACTACCGTTGTAAAGATTAGTGTATACGAATTACTGCGCATATCGGGCAACTCTTCGTTTAATATTTCCTTGAATTACAAACCAGTCAATTAATGGCGCAAATGCGTTAAGTAAAAGGATTGCCAACATTGTTCCTTCTGGGTAAGCAGGGTTAATTGATCTTACAATGACAGTAAGCATTCCAAACAATATTCCATATACCCAGCGACCTTTATTGGTATGAGATCCCGTTACAGGTTCCGTGGCCATAAAGGCCATTCCGAATAGGAAGCCACCCATAACCAAATGGTAATATCCCGGGAGTGACAGCATCGTGTTGGATGAAAATGAGGCCATTAGATTGGTTAAAAATGCCGTCCCAAATAATCCAAGCAGGGCTCCTGCCATCACGCGCCAGTTGGCAATTTTGGTAATAGCTAAGAATAATGCTCCAAAAATAATGAGAAGCTTACTCGTCTCACCAATCGAACCGGGAATCCAACCTATGAACATATTCCACCATGAAAAATCAAATTGAGTCACACCACTTAACAATGCTTCAGCATTCTGATTAACCTCTGCTGCTGGTACAGCTAAGGCAGTTGCACCGGAATAACCGTCTGGACCGATCACCCAAACCTTATCACCGGAGATTCGTGCGGGATAGGTAAAAAATAAAAATGCACGAGCGACCAACGCAGGGTTGAAAATATTCATCCCAACACCGCCAAAAATTTCTTTCCCAATCACGATCCCAAAAGTAGTGGCAATGGATACTTGCCACAGTGGAATGGATGCAGGCATCACCAATGGAATCAAGGCACAGGTGACTAAGAAGCCTTCACTAATGGGATGCTTTCGAACTATGGCAAACAGAATTTCCCAAAAAGCACCTGTCGTGAAGGTGATAATTATAATAGGTAAAATTGTTCCAAAACCAAACCAAAAGTTTTCCCCATTGGTGCGCTCGATTCCAGTGGCGATACCATTTTGAACACCTACATTCATAGCGCCAAAAATATATAATGGGATGAGTGCCATGACAACCAGTATCATCACCCGTTTTGTATCAACACTATCACGAATATGAGGACCTGATTCCGTCACTTCATCCGTACTGAAAAGAATCGTATCAGTTGCTTCAAATAAGGGATATAATTTCTCTAAAGCGCCGTCCTTTTCAAATCGATGGGCATTGGCTTCTAAAGTTTTTCGGAGAAATTTAAGCATCTATCCTTCTTTCTCCATGAGCTCTAACCCATGGCGGATCATACCGCCAACATTAATCTTACTCGGACAGGCAAAAGAACAGAGGGCGAAATCTTCATCATCACATTCCATTATTCCCAATTGTTCCATCTCTTCAATATCCTCGGCATGAATCGCACGGTAGAGAGCATTGGGCAGAATATCCATTGGAAGTACATCTTCCCAAGCATTAATGGGTACCATATATCTTTCACTACCATTATTCAGTGTATTAAAGAAAAACAGTTTTTTCCCGAATCCCAAAAATGAATTGGTTAAGCTATAGCGCGTCGAGGATGAACCGGGCCGGAGCATCCCCATGAATTCTCGCTCACCGCCTTCAGGCAAGACAGACACCGAGGAATCATAAAAGCCCAAGAATCCATCAGAGTATGTTTTAGTTCCCGTAAGCACATCACCGGAAATGATACGTTGCTCTCCTCCGTATAAATTATCTTTAAGAAGTGCCTCTAATTGAACACCTATTCTAGTTTTAATATGCGTTGGGTTTTTAACGCCGGGTCCGCCAATTGTTGTAAATAAAGTTGTATCATATTTTCCTGTAAGGAAAAGATTACCAATCCGTACAACATCTTGAGCGTTTACCGTCCATACCACATCATGCAATCCCAATGGCCCAAAATGGTGTATTTGAATACCAACATTCCCCGCCGGATGGGGCCCATCAACAGTATATACTTTGGCACCTTGAGCTTCAATGAGAGTATCCGAAACGGTATTTTCATTCATAGACAAATGAACATGGCCATTGGTTAATTTTTGGAGCACATTTATGCCAGTTTGGAATTGCGACAGTCGCCGTCGAAGGGCAACATCTAGATTGACTGAAAGTGGTGCTGTATTCCAGCCAGAAATATAAATATCTCGAGGTCTTTCATCTGGGTTCGCCACTTTATTAAAAGGCCGCTGGCGAATGAATGGAAACATATTTCCATTGAGTAAAGCAGATAATACTTTTTCTCTATCTAATTTTGGTATTTCAGCTGAGCGGAAAATTTTGAATGATTCTAATTCTTCCTTTTCAGCCAATTCAATAATAATTTTTTCTATAACACGCCGTGGACCGTATTGAATAGAGGTTACTTTACCACCACCAGGCGAAGGGTATGATACTTCTGGATTGGTTTTGCAACTAAATAGGGCGGATCCCAATTTTACTGAATCACCCTCTTTCACGCAGAGTTTTGGTTTTAATCCGCGAAAATCAGTTGGTTGAATGGCTACAAATTTGGGTTGATATCCTTTTTGGACCTCATTGCTGGGAACACCCGCGATGCGGATATCATGTCCTTTTCTTATATTTAAATCAGCCAATTATATTTCCCCAAATGGCAAAGTAGATAATGGTTACATTCCCTGAAAAATGACTAAAGATTCACTTACCCAATTCGCTACCGGTCCAAAATACCAACCAAAAACAAAGGTGGGTATTGCCAAAGACAATAAAAGCACTGTAACCAATTTAGAATCCGGCATTGAAACACTTTCACTTCGTTCGCCAATTAAATACATATGCTTCACAACACGAATATAGTAATAAAGAGACACAACACTATTTAATGCACCAACAATAGCTAACCAATAGTATTGCGAACCACCTTCGATAACTGCCGCAAAAATATAAAATTTTCCAATGAATCCAGCTGTGGGTGGCAGTCCCGTTAAGGCTATCATAAATAAGGTCATGACACCACCGACAAAGGGCATATTCCATCCAAGGGCATTGAAGTCCTCAAAATCTTCTCCGCCTGTTTTATTCTGGACAAAAATGACCACAAAGAATGCACCTAGGTTCATGAAAATGTACATAACCAAGTACATCATAATACCATACACCCCAGATTGAGACATCAAGGGTAGGGCCATCATCATATATCCAGCGTGGGCAATACTTGAATAAGCCAACATTCGTTTAACACTTTTTTGTTGAATGGCTACGAGATTACCAATGGTCATTGTTGCCGCTGCCAAGATTGCCAAAAGTTGGGGCCATGGAACACTGTTTACTGCAGACCATGATTCGGAGGCAAACCCATTTCCATCACCAAACACTTGGTTAAAGAAACGAATCAACATGGCAAAACCGGCAGCTTTTGGCGCCACCGATAAGTATGCTGTAATAGTTGTGGGTGATCCTTCATAAACGTCCGGCGTCCAAAAGTGAAATGGAACAGCAGATATTTTATACCCAAATCCCGCTAAAATGAACACAGCAGAAAGAATCAGGGCCAAATTCGCATCAGGACTCAAACCGGCAATAGCCGCTTGCATTTCGAAAAATTTTGTAGTTCCTGTTAAACCAAACAGGATGCTTAATCCATAGAGCATGATTCCCGATGAGAAGGCACCATAAATGACATATTTAAGGGATGCTTCATTGCTTCTTGTCTCTTTTTTAAGGTATCCCGCTAAAAAGAAGGACATAATTGAAACCACTTCTATAGCCAAATACACCATTAGAATATCAATGGCAGATGCCATCATAAATAAACCAAAAGCCATAATAGCCATTACTGAGAAGTATTCACCGACTCTGTATTCTTTAAGCTCATTGCTATTAAAACTCATAAGAATCACTAAGGCTGTAGATATAAGAATGAGGACTTTAAAAAATTCTGAGAATGGATCTAATGCAATAGAGCCCATAAAAAGGTCAGTAACAGCGCTGCCACCAATACGGATGGCAAACAAGGTCATGGCGAGTCCACCAAGCACCCACCATGCTACCTTAAAGGACTCTTCCTTCCGGTAGAAAAGATCGGCTATAATGGCTACCAAAACCGTCACGGTCAGAATTAATTCCGGCCAAAAGTAAGCTAAGCTATTGAGATTGCTCATGCAAATGCCTACATTACGCTGGAGAGTCCACCAAGGGACACAACCTGGTCAATCAAAACATTCATTGTTTCTGCTATCAAATCCAAGAACGGACGTGGATAGACACCTAAGAAGATGGTGATAACAGCCAATGGAACAACGGTGAATAATTCACGTCTATTAATTTCTGGTAAATCATTATATTTTTCATTGGCGGGGCCAAAGAACATCCGTTGGAAAGCCCATAAGAAATAAGCCGCATTCAAGAGAATTCCAAGGGTAGAAATAATTACAATAGCTTTAAAAACCGGGAAAGCGCCGATGAAAATCATCATTTCACTTACAAATCCACTGAACATGGGTAATCCCAGTCCTGCAAAAAATGCAATAGCGACAAAAGCAGTATAAACGGGCATTTGTGATGCAAGTCCACCAAAGCCTTCAATATTCCTATGATGTGCGCGATCATAAATGACTCCAACCAAGATAAATAACATGGCCGAAATAGTGCCATGGTTAAACATCTGGAAGACTGCACCATTAAGACCTGCCTGAGCGCTGACCAAATTATCACCATGCATACCTGCTGCTGCGATGACAGCCGCCATTCCTATCAAAGTATAACCCATATGGTTCACAGATGAATAGGCAACCAATTTTTTGAGATCTGTTTGGGCAAGAGCACACATGGCACCCCAGATCACATTTATTAATCCTAAAACAGCCAATGCGCCCGCAAACCAAAATACACCATCAGGAAGCATTGTATAATTAATTCTAAGGATTCCATAAACACCCAATTTCAATAGAACACCGGCCAAAATTACAGATATTGCTGTAGGTGCTTCTACGTGGGCTAATGGTAGCCAAGTGTGAAATGGGAAAACTGGAACTTTAATCGCAAATCCAATAAACAAAAGTACCCAGATAACTTTGATTGCACTCATTCCCCACCATAGTACGCCGTTCAACGCAGTTGGAGCTGTTTCCATCAACACCAGCATGTCGAATGTATTACCGCAAGTAAAATATAAGGCCAAGATTGCGATTAGCATCAATACAGAACCGAATAAGGTGTAAAGGAAAAATTTAATGGCGGCATATTCTCTTTGTGGTCCGCCCCACATGCCGATGAGGAAATACATGGGTAACAGCATGACTTCCCAGAAAATATAGAACAGGAAGAAATCCAGTGACAGGAAGACACCCATGACACCAGTATTCAACAATAAGAAAAGGGCAAAATACCCTTTTACCGCTTTATTAATGTTCCAACTGACGAACACGCTGATAAAACCGATCAGCGCCATCAGTACAACCATAGGCAGACTTAAACCGTCTACACCCAGGATGTATGTAATGTTAAATGATGGAATCCATTCAGCCCTTTCCATGAACTGGAAGGTACCGACGGACGGATCAAAGATTCGCCAGAGGTATAATGCCAATACCAACTGAATTCCCAATGTGACTGCAGAAACTTGTTTTATGAGTTCCGTTTTGTCACGAGGAATCAAGGCGATTGCAACCATACCGATAACCGGTAGCCAAATGATCCAACTGAGTAAATGATTCATACTTAGCCCTTTATGAAATCTCTATATCGTCTGGATAACCAGAATGATAATTACACCAACCAATGCGAATAACATATAATTCTGCAATCGGCCGGTTTGAATCTGTTTTAATTGTTTTCCGAATCCTTCCGCGGAGCGACCCACGCCATCAACCAAAGTTTGATCTAATCCTTCATAATCCATTCTACCTGTAATACGAGACAAGAACTTTGTTACATGACCAAAACCGTTGATAAAGTATTTATCATAAAGGTCCCAATCCACGTAAGCCACAGCACGGGATAATTTTAAAAATGGTTGATAGAGGAAGCGGTCATAGTTTTCGTCAAAATAATATTTATTCAGGGATAGTTTGTAAAAGAATCCCATTTTTGAAGCCCACATTTGGGGCGAAAGTTTTTTCTTTATATACATGAGATAGGATAGTCCGATACCAAGTGATGCCACTAATAATGAAAGTGCCATGGCAGGATAATGGGCATGGTGAATGCCTTCATATATCGCGTGCGCTGTTGGATTTCCAGGAACGGATGAGTTGCCCGCAACAATTAATTCGGTAAACCAGCCATGATCTGAAATAGGATTAAAATAGGGAAATGTGTAAAAAAGAAAGAAACTCAACCCAGCCAACAATATAAGGGGAAATGTCATGACGCGGGGTGATTCATGGATACCTTTAAATACTTTAGGCATTTTAGCTTCACCATGAAATGTCATAAAGATCAGCCTAAACATATAGAAAGCAGTAATGGCGGCGGCGCCAAAACCAAATATTGGTAGTAAAAAATGTTGAGGATACTGTTGGGCAAAAGACAGACTTCCAGCTAATATTGCATCCTTGGATAAAAATCCTGAGAATAGGGGTACTCCAGAGATCGCCAAAGTGGCAATTGCCATTGTCCAATAAGTAATGGGCATTTTAGATTTGAATCCGCCCATATTTCTCATATCCTGAGGATCTGTATCATCATTATGAAGATCGTGCAAAGAATGATGCATGGCATGGATTACAGAACCGGAACCATAAAATAAACATGCTTTAAACATGGCGTGGGTCAAAAGGTGAAAGAATGCGGCTACATAATTTCCAACGCCAACAGCTAGGATCATATATCCCAATTGACTGACGGTAGAATAAGCTAAAACTTTTTTAATATCGTTTTGGGTAATGGCAATCGTTGCAGCAAACAATGCTGTAAAACCACCGACATAAGCGATGATAGTTAATGCTTCTGGAGAAAATAATGGAAATAATCTAACGGTGAGATAAACACCGGCAGCAACCATGGTAGCAGCATGCATCAAAGCTGAAACGGGGGTAGGCCCTTCCATCGCATCTGGAAGCCAAATGTGGAGTGGAAATTGAGATGATTTCCCCACAGCGCCCATAAATAATCCAGCTCCCGCCAAGGTTAGTAAGGTACCGCTAATCATTCCTTGAGAAACGCCAGCAAAAACTTCCTGAAAATTAAATGAACCGATTGCTGTGAAGATGAGCATAATGCCGATAAAGAAACCAATATCTCCTACCCTATTGGTCAAAAATGCTTTTTTTGCAGCATTGGCGGCTGAATGTTTCTCAAACCAATGACCTATTAATAAAAAAGAGCTGACACCGACCAACTCCCAAAAGATATAAAGGGAGATCAGATTGTTAGCCAATACAATTCCGTTCATGGAAAAAGTAAATAAACCAAGATAAGCGTAATAGGTATTATAACGAATATCGCCCTTCATGTATTCCAATGAAAAAATGTGGGTCATGCTAGAGATTAATGCTACCACCACCAACATTACGATCGTGATATTATCAACCCAAAAACCCAGTTCAATTTTGAAGGCACCTAAATCAATCCAAGTAAACTTAGCTTCATGAGAAAAACCGGGATCCCAATTCATGAACATATTCATCAGTAAGGAAAGGGATAAAATGAGCGTTATTAATACAGCACCAACGGATACCCAATCGCCTTGTCTCGGGAGACGTTTACCAAATATAAAATTGATAAAAAAGGCTCCTAAGGGCAGAAACAGTATCAGTAAGCAAAAATCAGTAATGATGTTCCCTGTAATCATTGTTTCATTTCACTAACATCATCAATGTTGATGGTATTAAAATTGTTAAAAATATTAATTATGATTGCCAAGGCTACTGCCGCTTCTGCCGCAGCTAAAACAATAATGAATAACGCATAAATATGACCGGTGATGTTCATACCGCCAAATCGGGCAAAAGCAACTAAATTAATATTGGCAGAGTTGAGGATCAATTCCACTGCCATCAATACAGCCACACCATTTCGCCGTGTGATTACGCCATACAATCCTAATGAAAAAAGGATTGCGCTCACCAATAAATAATTATTTAAGCTATCCATTAATTCTCTTTCCTTGAGAGAGTGGTTGCACCGATTAATGCGCCCAATAATAAAAGGGATGCCACTTCAAAAGGTAGTAAATACTCCATCATAAGTAATCGCCCAATTGTTGCAGTAGTCTCCACCGGTTCTGTTGTCGCCACTTGATGCCAAGGTGTATTTAAAATCATATATCCTAGAATACCTACAAATCCCAGAACGACAAGAGTGCCACTTCCTTTTTGAACAGACGTATGGTTGATATTTACGGAAGTAATTTTATTCGTCAACATAATTCCAAAAATAATTAAAATCAGTATTCCACCCACATATACAACCACTTGGACAATTGCGATAAAATCCGCCCATAGGAATACATACAAACCCGTCACACCCATAAAAGAGAAAAGGAGCGCATATGCGGAATAGAGTAGGTTTTTACTTTGGACCACCATTAATGCGGATCCAAGGGTAATCCCTACAATTATCCAAAATACAAAATCGGCCATTAGGCTTGCGCCTCCGGTTTTTTAGGATTTTTCAATTCTTCTCTTTGTTCAGATGTAGTGGATTTGGCAAACTGGTATATCAGATCGGTTCGGTCAAACTCTGAAAATTCATAATCTATAGGATGTTTAGAACTGTTTGGACCACCTACCATAAAGATACATTCTTCGGGGCACGGATAAGTACATAGGTTGCAGTAACAACATTCAGACATATCTATGGTAAAGCGACTTACCACCATTGCCTTGTTTGATCCATTGGAGGTCACACCTGTATGGCCAACATCAGGAATATCTTCCCCGCGAATAGGTGCTTTAATTGTATTGATAGTAATACAATCTACCGGGCAAGCACGTTCACATTTGAGACAGCCAATACAATCATCAATATCTACATGAAGCCGTGACCGGATTACATTATAATCTTCATGTTCGAAACCGATATTACGCTCAGGACGGGGCCACCGTTCTTCGGGGTATTGAAGGGTCACATTGTCCCGTTTTATGTTTATCATGTGGCGCCAAGTTATGCGCATTCCAGTCCACAATGTGTTTACGGTATCATAAATATCTGTGAAATACTTTGACATAGTTTATCCGAAAATTAATTTCCAAATACCGACGCCAAATATGTTCAACATAGCGATCGGGATGAATACTTTCCAACATACATGCATGAGCTGATCCACACGAAGGCGGGGAAACGTCCAACGAAACCACATCATGACAAAAATCAATGAAGCTACTTTACCCATAAACCAGAATAATCCCCATGCGCCTGTATCAAATAATCCAGGTATTGGACTCCGCCAACCACCTAAGAATCCAGCCACAGCCAAACCACTGACAATCAGCATATTGGCATATTCGCTTAGGAAGAAGATGGCCCATCGGAAACCGGAATATTCCGTCATCCAACCGGCCACAAGTTCAGATTCAGCTTCAGGAATATCAAAGGGTGTTCGATTCGTTTCAGCAATTGCGCTGATAAAAAAGATGAAAAATGCTAAAAATGAGAAAGGATTATTAAAAATGATCCAATTTGGAAGAATGCCCCAAACAGTACCGGACTGATGATGAATCAATTCTTGGAGATTCATGGTGCCCGCCATCATAATGGGTACAATGATGGATAATCCAGCTGGGATTTCATAACTGATTATTTGAGCGGCAGAACGCATGGCGCCATAGAGAGACCATTTATTATTGGAAGCCCAACCGGCCATAACGATTCCAATCACACCAACGGATCCCACAGCTATAATATAAAAAACACCCACATTAAAATCCACAACTTGGAGCGTTTGGCTAAAAGGAACGGCGGCCAATCCCATGAAGGCACCAATAAAAATAATGAAAGGTGCCATTTTAAATAAAATTTTATCTGACGATTCTGGAACCGTATCTTCCTTTACCAAAAGTTTTATTGCATCGGCAGCAGTTTGGAGTAATCCCCATTTACCGGCATGGAGTCCCGGCCCTTGCCCCATGGGTCCAATTCGATCCATCATGAAAGCAGACACTTTTCGTTCAACATAAACTGCAACCATAGCATTGAGGGCCATCACTAAAAATAATGGAATCCCAGAAATGACGACCGCTAAAATAAACGCCAGAACAGGAAAATCGCCTATCGTGGCTAACCAACCCATGAGCATATCAACGGTCATCGATCGATTTCTCCTAATACAATATCTAAGCTGCCCAAAATAGCAATAACATCCGAAATCATCCATCCTCGTGAAATTTCATCTAAGACCGATAGTGCCGTAAATGCAGGAGAACGCATTTTCACTCGAGAGGCCACCGGCGTGCCGTCACTCACAATATAATAGCCAAGATCGCCACGAGGACTTTCTGTTCTACGATAAATCGAGCCTTTAGGCGGACGAATTTTTTTCGGTATCGCCTGATGTACATCACCACCAGGAATATCTTTCAAAGCTTGGCGAATGATTTTAACACTTTCTATTACTTCTTGCATTCGAACCAAATAACGGTCAAAACAATCGCCAACGGTTCCCAATTCACCCGTCCCTATGGGTACTTCAAAATCAAATCTGTCATAGATTGAATATGGTTCATCTTTTCGGACATCCCATTTTACGCCTGATGCGCGCAAATTTGGTCCAGTTACGCCATAGCTCACAGCCACATCAGCAGGAAGCACTCCCACATCGGCAGTTCTTTCAACAAAAATTTTATTATACGTGAGCAATTCATTGTACTCACTAATCTGCGGTTCAAAGTAATCTAGAAATCCGATACAGATTTTTTCAAAATCTTTAGGTAAATCATGGGATACACCGCCAACCCACATATAATTATAAAGGAGGCGCGCACCACAGGTGTATTCAAACAAATCCAAGATACGTTCCCGATCGCGGAGCATATATAAAAATGGGGTAAAAGCGCCGATGTCTAGGCCGTAAACACCGAGAGCAAGAAGATGACTTGCGATTCGATTCAGCTCCCCCATGATAACGCGGATATAGTCTACTCGTTCTGGCACTTTAATTTCCATTAAGTCTTCCATGGCAACAACATAACCAAAGTTGCTATTCATGGCAGCGAGGTAATCACAACGGTCCGTAAATGGAATCACCTGTTCATAGGTGACATTTTCAGAATGCTTTTCGAAACAGCGGTGAAGATATCCGATATGAGGCCGAATTTCAGAAACGATCTCACCGTCGGTCATAACCTCGAGACGCAACACCCCATGGGTGCTGGGATGCTGGGGCCCAATATTGAGGATCATTTGATCGCCCTTAACTACTCCCATCCCGACTCTTCTTTCATTTTTGGTACCACTATTCCGTGGTAATCCAATTGCCCTTCATAATCTTTTCTCAAAGGCCAACCTTCCCAATCATCGGGACATAAAATTCTTCGCAGATCGCGGTGCCCTTCATAAACAATTCCAAACATATCGTATGTTTCGCGCTCGAACCAGTCACCAATCCGCCATAATTGTTCAATAGATGCTACCTTAGGATTGGCGCGATCATGACTGATTACAACTTCGATTTTATGGCGATGCTCCATGGAGTGCAGATTGTAGCGCGTTTGCAAGGGGCCCTCTTCTCCTGTATCAATACCAGTAATACATTCTAATTGATCGAAAGAGAGGTTCGGGTCATTCTTCATAAATGTAGCAACATCCAGCCATTGGTCATCAATTAATTCAACTTGACGGTCTGCCAGTTCCTTGTTTTCAACGATAGTACCAGGAAACTGGCTTTCGATCGCAGCTTTAATTTCAGCTGATGTCATGCAGATTTTCGGGTGAGCGGACGCTCAGTCTGAATTTTTTCCTGGAGTTTCAACAGACCTTCAATCAAGGCTTCTGGACGGGGCGGGCAACCGGGGACATATACATCTACCGGTACTACCAAATCCACACCTTTAAGGACGTGGTATCCATGCTGCCAATAAGGACCGCCGCTTGTGGCGCAACTTCCCATTGAAATCACATATTTGGGGTCGGCCATTTGTTCATATAATTTTTTAACGCGCAGTGCCATCTTCATGGTTACTGTTCCTGCCACAATCATTACATCTGCTTGTCGCGGAGAGGAACGGGGCATCATACCAATCCGTTCTAAATCATGACGACTGGCAGCCGAAGCCATCATCTCGATCGCGCAGCAAGCCAATCCAAACTGGAAATACCATGGCGATGTTGAACGGGCCCATCCTAGGAATTTGTCCAGAGACGCAACGATGACATTGTCTTGAAATCTATTTTCTAAAACACCCATTATGATTCCTGTGTTGTTTGGGATTTCTCAATCAAGTTAGCATATCGGCCACGGCCATACTTCACATTATACTTGACCCAATCCAAGTCACCCTTTTTCCAGACATAAGCAAGACCGATCATTAAAATAACCAAGAAGATTGCCATTTCTACAAATGCCAGCATTCCCAATTCATTAAATACAACGGCCCACGGGAATAAAAATACAACTTCTACATCAAATATGAGAAAGATAAGAGCAACCACATAAAAACGAATATTGAACTGTACCCAGGCAGAGCCTTCAGATTCTTCACCGCATTCATATGTGGCAAGTTTATCAGGATTGGGATTGGAAGGGGCAACCAACTGCTGGATAAGCAACGGTACATAGACGAGTACAATGCCCATGAAAATGAAAATAAATATGGTGCCGAAGTCGCGATACATTTGTTTTTTGACTCGTTTCGAGTCGGCGAATTTAGAATTTATTATTGAGCTTGGTCAAGATAAACTTCATGAATTTTTTACTTATTTTTCTGACGGTAATAACAAATTAATTAAATCAATTTGAATTCCATTTGATGTTCCCTGTTTTACTATCCTAAATTCGTCAACTTATGTTGAGGCTAAATTCATTCATAGCAATACTCATGCCCTACTTCCCAAAATGGTTTGTTCGCCCATTTGCCAAACCGTATGTTGCGGGAGAATCACTAGAAGAAGCACTGGGAATTGTTCAAACACTCAATGATGAAGGGTTCGCTGCTACCATGGATATCCTTGGTGAATTTGTTCATTCCACCGATGAAGCCAACCAGATCAAGGACGCCTATTCTGATGTGATTCAAAGAATTGCTGATGCTAATCTAGATAGTACTATTTCGGTAAAGTTGACCCATTTGGGACTTGAACTCGACCCACAAATGGGAGAAGACAATATCCTTGCATTGGCCCAAGAGGGGAAAGAGAATAATGTGGGTGTCACTATTGATATGGAAAATTCTCCTTACACAACCCAAACATTTGAAATCTACAAAAGAACTCTTTCCATCTACAATAAAATGGGTACCGTGATCCAAGCCTACCTCTTCCGCAGTTTGGATGATATTAAATTATTAGACTCTCCCCTTCTTAACCTACGCATCTGCAAAGGTATATATAAGGAGGCATCGGAAATTGCAATTCAAAAACGAACTGCCATTAATGATAATTATGTGGAGATGGCCAAGACATTATTGAATGGCAGTGGTTATGCTTGTCTCGCCACTCATGACATATCTCTCATTGATAGATTGGAAGCATTAATCGAGACGGAAAACATTTCACCCAACCGCTTTGAATTCCAAGTACTCTATGGTGTTCCCATGGGCAATCGTTTAGAACAGTTGAAAGCTAAGGGATACAAAATTCGTGTTTATGTTCCCTTCGGAGAAGCTTGGTTTGAATATTCTGTCCGACGCCTTAAAGAGAATCCAAAAATTATATCCTATGTGATGGGTAATTGGTTCAAGCGGTAAGAGTTTAAGTATTAACTTTATCCACACTTGAAGGTATAAACACTAAAACACAAGAAGACGCTGATTCATGAACGATTCTACTACAATTAAAAAAATATTTAATTTAAAAACCATCGCCGTGGTGGGTATGTCCCCCAAATCTGAACGGCCCAGTCATTATGTGGCCTTATATTTAAGAGATAATGGATATACCATAATCCCTGTAAATCCGGGACAGACAGAAATTGCAGGAGAGACATGTTACCCTTCTTTAAAAGACATTCCAGTACCTGTTGATATTGTGGACGTTTTTCGCAGATCAGAACATGTTATGCCTATTGCTGAAGCCGCCATTGATATTGGTGCTAAAGCACTTTGGCTCCAGGATAATGTCATCAATGAAGAGGCAGCCCGATTAGCAGAAGAAAAAGGACTGTTTGTGGTCATGAATGATTGTATGATGCGGCGACATAGACAACGTCAATAAAATTAAACGGTACGAGAATCTTTCTCGTGTTGTGCCTCTATTCCCCTCGTTTCCCCCAACCCATTTTTCGGCGGAGCGTCTGAAAATAATTAGAATCCTCAAAATCGATCATGCGGATTTCAAAAGGTGCCCGTTGAATAAATATTTTGGCATTTGGAGCAAGGTATTCACTTACTTGCCCGTCCACGGCAAAGGCTATTTCTTTTAAGTCATCTTTGGGGAAACTAATCTCGAGATTACGATCATCAGGTAGAACAATAGGTCTTAAGGTTAAGGTATGCGGACTAATAGGCGACACGACCATAGCTTTCAGGCGCGGCATCACAATAGGGCCACCTACAGATAAGGAATAAGCAGTTGAACCGGTAGGTGTGGCAACAATAAGTCCATCTGCTTTATAATCAGAAACAAAGCGGTCGTTGGCCAAAAGGCGCATGGTAATAATTCGATTGGATTTTCCCCGATCAATCACAAAATCATTCAGGGCATAAAAAACTTTAAGGCCTTCCCCATTGACAATTTCTGCTTTAAGTACCATTCGCCGCTGAAGCCCATAAGACCCAGCCAAAACCATATCCAATCGACTGAACATTTCATCAACCGTCACTTCCGCCATAAATCCCAATTCACCTAAGTGGATACCCAAAATCGGTGTTTTGCGATGGCCTACTGCTCGAGCCGCAGAAAGCATAGTGCCATCACCGCCCAGTGTTAGCAAAAAGTCAATTTTATAAAAATCTTCTGCCGATTCGATTACATTAAATTTATAATTGGATTCATTCCCGATTTTCTCCCTAATCCGCTTGGTAATAAATGGGGAAATCTTCTTTTCTTCAGCCCATTCCATGATAGGATCAAGTAATTTCCAAAATCGGGTTTTATCCGTATTCCCCCAGATTCCGAAAGATTTTGGTTTTTTTACCGGGGCCGACATTAGCCTTCAAAATCCTCCGTTTTTACTTTTCCATCAGTATCTTTCATAAGCACTTTGATTTGTTGCTCAGCCGATTCCAAATGATCCTTCAATGAATCGGTAAGTTTTACACCTTCTTCAAATAAAGTTAAACTTTTTTCCAGAGATTCACTTTCTCCCTCTAGGGATTCTACTATTTTTTCAAGGCGCCCCAAAACTGCTTCAAATTCAAATGTTTTTTGTTTACTCATCGTTCAATTTAATCTTTGTTTTTATTTTACTCAATTACCTTTAGCACCAGTGGATATCTTCCTCTTTTTCTCAGCTTCCATTGATCCTTGCCCTGTTTTCAATAAAAATGATTCACCCACTTTTAATTCATCTGCATATCGAAGGATACTGCCATCAGACTTAAAAGCTAAGCTGTATCCCCGGTTGAGAATATCGTTTGGATTCAATACAGTCAATTCTTTTTCAAATCCTTTAAGCTTCGTTTTAGCCAAGGATATTAAGTGATTCATGGAAAAACTCAATTGATGAGTCAGAACACCCAGTTTTTCTCGATTACGATTCAAAATAGTACGGGGATGCTGTAAAGTTTGACGATCAATCAAGTGGTCGAGCATTTGCCATAGACGATTCAACCGATGTTGAATTATCATGGTTAATCGGTCGAAGTTTCGGGACAACTCCATTTTAATTTCGTCAGTACTTGGCGCAACCAATTCAGCTGCTGCAGAAGGTGTGGGCGAACGAAGATCAGCCACCATATCACTTATGGTAACATCAGTCTCATGCCCTACAGCCGAAATAATAGGAATGGAACAAGCAGAAATCGTTCGAGCTAACGCTTCTTCATTGAATGCCCATAAATCTTCTAACGATCCGCCACCGCGACCAATGATGATAACATTCACATCTTCCAGAGATTCAAGATCTTTGATACCACCAATAATATCATCTGCTGCTTCACCCCCCTGAACCAATGCCGGTCTTATAATAATTTCTAAATATGGTGCCCGGCGGGACAAAATATTAATCATATCTCGCAGGGCTGCCCCAGTACGAGAAGTGACAATACCAATTTTTTTAGGATAAGATGGTAATGACTTTTTCAAACCTTCATCGAATAATCCTTCAGCAGCCAACTGTTTTTTCAGCGCTTCGAATGCCAAGTACAATGTGCCGATCCCCGCCGGTTCCATCATCTGAACCATCAATTGGTACTGGCCACGGGGCTCGTAGACTGTTATTTTCCCTTGGAGCAAGATATCCATTCCATCTTCAGGTTTGAAGTGGATTGATTGGTTAAATCCCCGAAACATGACACAGCGCAATTCTGCGCCACCATCTTTTACGGTGAAATACATATGTCCGGAAGAATGGTGCTTAAAGTTTGAAATTTCACCCTGAACCCAAACACTCGAAAAGCGTGATTCGATTTGCCCCTTAATCTGGGCGGTAATTTCGGAAACAGATAATGCTGTACGAGATTGGCTCATGGCAATTCTGGGGAACCTGCTTCAAGCCAGCAATATTCCCAAATGGACGCAATTCGAACTACAGCGCGACCTAACCGATCGTTTAGTAACGGCCCTGTCTCTTGATATAAAATATCCAAATATGGCTTTTCGAATGGCAGAATATTATAAGTATTTAATTCTTTAGCCTGATCTATAGTGAGCAATTTCCTAGCCTTTGAATCAGCATCAAAAAGCTGTTCATGTACAGCAAAAGATTCTTTTACAATTTTCATAGAAAATGAAACTGGATCTACCACGACCTCTTTGGAACCGATAGCTTTGATATTTTTAACATATATATCAACAAGACGCCCTTCCCAGCGAAAGTGAACGCCTTCGTTTCCTGTAAATTGACCATTATAATTTAAAACAGTATGCAGTGGCATATGGAGGTCCGCCACGTAATGCCCAAGGACACCCATATAATAGACAGCTTCATCAAATCGTTTAGCCTTAAACAGGTAAATAATTCGATCGCATGTTTTTTCTATGCTCCAAGGCACCATACCCATTTTTTTTACATTCGCTTCACCATATTTTGCTAGAAGCGAATCATAATCCATGGGAATATTATCGAATGGATATTGGTCGTAAAAATCCGCATCAATAAAATGACGGGGAAATTCATTTTTATCGGTCCCTTTGATATAATCAGGGGCCGGAGCATACCATTTCAGAGCGTCTGAATTTCGTTTCAGAAATTGACCGAATGGACCGTTAAGTTGTCGGGATGCTGTATAATTTAATCGACGATGGCCGTCATACCCCCAAGCCCTGACAAAAGATGTCAGGACGAGGGGAACGGTTAAAAGCCAAATAATACTGGCCCGTTTCATTTTAAACGGGTCTTATACTTTTTTCTTTTTATGACGATTGGCGCGCAAGCGTTTTTTCCGCTTGTGAGTATTCATTTTACGCCGTTTACGTTTTTTACCGCAGGGCATGTCACCTCTTTATTTTGTCAGATTTTCGTTTACGTGTAAACGCATATGTTTCGCCGGTTTAAATGTCGGCACATGGCGTTCTGGTAAATATATTGCTTCACCTGTTCCAGGGTTACGTGCTTTTTTGGGCATCCGATGTTTAACACCAAATGTACCAAATCCACGTAACTCAACACGTTCATTCCGTCCTAGTGATTCAACGATAGTGGCCATTACGCCATTCATTACCGTTTCTGTTTCAACCTTTGTCAATCCGGTGGCTTCTGAAACAATATTTACTATATTTTGTTTGGTCATGATTCTTACTCCATCCGCCAGCGATAAGCCGGTAGTTCATCAAACCAGCTGCTGACTGTTTGCCCCAAATTCCCGGAGAACCAGTCCAACAGCGAGGGGCGTTTCTTCTGTTTTCGAACCGTTTTTGGTTTTCCTGAAATATTACCCATTAATCCCGCTAATGTAATAGCATCTTCATAAGTACCAATAACATCAATAAGGCCTAATTCTTTTGATTGCAATCCGGTAAAAACGCGACCATCGGCTAAGAGAATTACATCTTCTTTTGCAATGGTTCGGCTCTCCGAAACAGCGTCAACAAATTGATTATACATATCTGTAACCATTGCATTAAGATGAACCCGATCTGCATCTGTTACATTTCGTGAATATGATCCCACATCCTTTAATTTTCCACTCTTTACTGTTTCAAATTTGATACCGACTTTATCCAATAATTCTGTCAATACAGGATATTGTATAATAACGCCGATACTGCCAACAATGGTACCCGGATTGGCCATCAAAGTATCCGCAGCTACAGCAATATAATATCCGCCTGAGGCTGCTACCGTTCCCAAACTAGATACTACCGGTTTTTCTTTCCGAACCGATTTTACTTTTTCATAAATTTCTTGGGTTGGTGCCACCAATCCTCCCGGTGAATCTATCCGAAGAATAATGGCAGTAATATCATTTCGAGATCTAAATTTTTCTAATTGCTTTACCGTCGATTCAGCAGAAACAATAGGGCCGTTTATATTTACGATTCCAACCTTTTTTCCAGGGCCATCACTAGAAGACCCATTAGACCACGTACCAATCTTAAAAGCCATCACTAAGGCAAAAAAGCTCCCCAACCCCCACCAGAGCCACCTCTGGTTAGATGTGGGTCGTTTTAACCCTGCTTGATCCATAATGTCAATTTTTGCCCGGGATAAATATGCTGCCCGTATTTAATGCCATTCCATATTCTGATTTTGGAAGCACGCGTACCATAATCTTCTGCAATATGACCCAGTGTATCACCCCGTTTAACTTTATACGATACTTTATTATATCCCGACATTGCGGAAGCTGGCACTGATGCTAAATTCATTCCTGGTACAGGGATGGTCAATTTCTGTCCAATGCGTATCATACTACGGTTTTTTAATTTATTTACTGCAGCCAAATCATGAATTGATACGCGGTATTTCTTTGCAATTGTCCAGAGACTTTCACCATTTTTTACTTTATGTGAAATAAATTGAGGCGCAAATCTTTCCGTTTCTGGGAGTGCATTATAATTTTTCACAAAAATATCTTTTTTCCCTTTGGGAATCTTCAATGCATAAGCGCTTGTGGGTGTGGCTGATTGCCGAAGTTCAGGATTAAGATTTTGTAATGTTTTAAACGATGTTTCTGCGGAACTGGCCAGAACAGTTAAATCAGCACTATTTTCAATGGTAACAATATCATAAGCCAGAGCTGATTCTTTTTTCTCCTTAACAAAAAAGCCATATTTCTCAGGCGTTTTTGCAATAATAGTTACAGCCAAAAAATAGGGGATATAATTTTTTGTTTCCCTAGGGAGTGAATGAAGCTGCCAAAAATCCGACGTCTGGTGCAAGCGGGCACCTCTCCTGATTCGGCCTTCACCTGCATTATAAGCAGCCAAGGCTAAATACCAATTATCAAATTCATCATAAAGATCGGTAAGGTAGGCACAAGCAGCACGGGTTGCTTTTTCAGGATCACGCCTTTCATCCACATACCAGTTTCTTTCTAGGCCATACATTTTACCTGTGGAATAAATAAACTGCCACATACCATTGGCCGCAGCTTTAGAATAAGCCTTTGGATTCAATCCCGACTCAATCATGGCCAAATAGATCAATTCTGGCGGCAGGTTACATTCATCTAAAATCTGAGATATCATTGGACCGTACACATTTAATCGATCTAGCCATATTTCAAATTGTCGCCGACCTTTGGTTTGAAAATACTTAATAGTTTGATCCACTTTTTTATTGCGAATCAAGGGAATATGTCCATCACGATCTTCCACTACTGTGAATTGGGATGCTCCCATTTCTACTTCTAACGGTTCGGTAAAAGTGGTTACATCCATCCGTAACTGTTCCGCCGTAATAGCCGCATCCTCTTTATCCAACGTATTGAACCTGTGGATATATAACTCCACTAGCGATTCCTCAAAACGATTGAACTCGTCTTTATCCTCATCATTCTTTTCGCCATATTGGTCTGCTTCAGTTAACAGGTCAAAAATACGATTAAGTGTATAAACAACTTCCAGCGTATCTTCCATAACGTCAGCAATTAAAGCATCGGATAGCAATACTTTTATGTCGCGTAATAATTGCGGTAAACGGTTTTCATTGTTTTCAAAACCGTTCCCATTTTCATAATGTTCTTGTGATTCCTGAACCGGTTTCTCTTCTTGAGAGAAGCCTTGGCCCACACTCAACATTGTTAATATTAAAATTCTTGTAAATGTCTGTTTCATGAATATTTAGGGTAAATTTAGCTGGCGAAATTAGGCGACTGGGGCTTCCCTAGTCAAGACCTTTTCCCCATGTTTTCGAGTATTTTTGTTGTACTATAGCCTTCCAAAAAAGGCAGGATGATTACTTTACCTCCATTAGCTTCAACTTCATTACAGCCGGCAATTTCATCTTTTTGGTAATCACCGCCTTTAACCAATATATTGGGTAATAATTCTGATATTAATTTTTTTGGAGTTTCCTCATTAAAAATCACAACTGCATCCACATAGTCCAGAGCCAGTAGCGCTTCACCCCTTTCCTCTTCTGGATTGAGAGGCCTCTCAGGCCCCTTTAGATGTTGCACCGACTTATCTGAATTAAGACCAATAATTAAAAAGCCACCCAGTTCCCGAGCTTCTTTTAAATAGGTAGTGTGTCCTTTATGGATTATATCAAAACATCCATTGGTAAAAACAACTATTATTCCTGTCGCCTTTAATTGGACAATGTTTTCTATAGCTTCAGACTTAGCCCAGATTGCCATATGATCTCTTTACCGGACAAATTATGCAATGTTTATCATTACAAAATGATTCTTCTAATACAATAAGTCCCTGAAGTATGGAAAATGTTTTTAATTGGCTGGTTGACAAAACACCACTGAATTGTTTTTGAAAACGCCCATAACTATAACCCAGTTTTAAATTGAGCCATTCTTCTTTTAATTTTTTATAGGAATTAAAATCTCTCTGATTCAGGCAAGTGCTTGCAGCTAGTGGGTTAAAAATATTTCCAGTCAACTCAACATACAAATTTAGATTAACCATTGATTTTAGTTTTAATAATACCTCGGCTGGAGGAGTAATTAATATATTTATGTATTGAAACAAATTGTAGACATTTGAAATTCTATTTTCTGGCCAGGCATTAGGCCGAATTCCTCTGTGATGCCATTGAATATTTATCAATTCAGGGGAATCAGGGGTTTTTCCTCTTTGAAACAATTCAAGCAAATGAAGAAAGTTGTTTTCATTTCCTCCCTTACCAAAAAGTTTGAAACTATCTTGAAGCACCCTATTCTTCCAGTTTCGCGATTGATATCGATGCACTTTTTGGGACCAGCGTTTTAATCCAAATTCTATGAGTGATTTTTCTAATGATGGCCCTACGTTAGGCATCTTTAAATCACATTGTAAATCTTCACCCTTGGGGTTAAAATAAATTAGACGGTTATTTAATTTTCGATCTGCCTTATCCGGAAAGGCGGTGATGTGTAAAATTATATTGTTATATTTTGGATCGCTTTCATGCCCGTGGTAAAACCAATCTCTGGCGCGAATATGAACCTCAATTTTTCCAGAAATTAATTTACCTTCAGTGAAAATGATAGCGTCATGAATATCTGGCCCTTCATTTTTATTGACAATGCCCGGATTGATTATCATGATTGGTTGGCGATTAATATCATTAAAAATGGTGCCTTTCCGAACTTTGATCCAAGCATCAACTAGGGATTTTTCATAAATAGGTGATTCTGAAACATACCCACTTTGCCATGGCATAGCGTCCGGAATCGAATAGATTGATTTAGACCGCATTTTGCCATTCTTCTTTTAGAGCCACAACATTCTCCCGCACACTGGCCACAAATTCATTCCGGGAATCATAGGGCTGGGTTTTTGTATCAATTGGACTTCCAATTCGTAACTCAATTGTTTGACTATTTAAAGTTAATCCTTTTTTCTTCATGACATCTCTAGTTCCGCAAAGAGCAATGGGCACAACAGAGATACCCATATTCATAGCCAAAACGAGACCACCCTTTTTAAAAGGCATTATTGCACCATTTAATGAACGGGTGCCTTCAGGAAAAATGATGATTGAGCGAGGGTTTTTAGCCATGGAATCTTTTGCTTTATCCAAGGAATTTAATGCTTTTGCATGATTTCTTCGATCCACAAAAAAGTGCCCACCTGCCATCATGGCCCAACCAAATATTGGAATTCTTTTCAATTCAATTTTTGCAATAGCCACCAAGTGGTAAGGCAAACCTGCAAATACCAATGGAATATCCATTGCTGATTCATGATTGGCGACGAACACATAGTTTCCTTCTTTGTCAAGCTTTTCAAGTCCAACAATTTGATATTGAATACCACCAATCATTAGTAACCACTTGGACCAAGTTTGAGTAATCCAACTTAAAAATTTACCGCGCCACTCAAAGATAGATCCAACAATTCCTGCTGTGGCGAAAATAATCGTCCACAAAACTACATTAATTAAAAACCAAACAGATCGGAGACTAATCTAGGACCTCCGCACCGAGATATGATTGTAGCGGCTTGGGAATATCAATACTTCCATCTTCTTTTTGGTATGTTTCCAGAAGTGCCACCAATAGCCTTGGTGTGGCAACACCACTGCCATTTAAGGTATGGACAAATTCAACTTTCTTATAATTAGCTTTGCGGTAACGAATATTGCCCCGACGCGCCTGGAAATCTTCAAAATTACTGCAAGAAGATACTTCCAACCATTTTCGTTCACCCGGCGCCCACAATTCCAGGTCGTAACATTTGGCTGCAGAGAAACTCAAATCTCCTGTACATAATTCAATCACTCGATATTTCAATCCCAATGATTGCAAGATGTACTCAGCATGGATAACCAATTTTTCCAATTCTTCATATGAATTTTCCGGTTTAACCAATTTAACCAGTTCCACCTTATTAAATTGGTGAAGTCTTAGAAATCCTCTTGTGTCCTTTCCATAAGAACCTGCCTCCCGACGGAAACAAGCCGAATAGGCGGCATAATTAATTGATAATTGATCTTCATTTAAAATTTCATCTTTATGTATGTTTGTCAAGGGTACTTCTGCCGTGGGTATCAGCCACAGGCCATCCTTTTCAGAAAAATACATATCTTCAGAAAATTTTGGTAATTGTCCTGTCGTAATTGCAGATTCTGAGCGAACAAGAAAAGGCGGGAAAATTTCTGTATAACCGTGCTGGTCCGTTTGTACATCCAGCATATAGTTAATCAGCGCCCGTTCCAGCTTTGCGCCCCTTCCTGTATATAATGGAAAACCGGAACCAGCAATTTTAGCGCCCCGTTCAAAATCAAAGAGCCCCAGTGCTTCGCCCAATTCCAAATGATTTTTAAGCTCAAAATCATATTCAGTTGATTCGCCCCATTCACGCACCAATGGATTATCTTTTTCATCCTTCCCTGCAGGTACAGATTCATGTGGAAGATTGGGTAAACCCAATAAAAGCTCATCCAACTTAGTCTTTGATTCCTGAGTTTTTTCTTCTAACACTTTTATATGTTGAGAAACCTCCCGCATGGAGTTAATTGCATCATCCGCATTTTCCCCTGATCTTTTAGCTTTGGCAATTGCATCAGAAGCTTTATTTCTTTTGGCCCGCAAATCATTGGCCTGTCCTAAATCTGTCCGGTACTTTTCATCTAATTTTAATATACCCTCAATTGCTGGATTTTCCCCTTTAGATGTTAGTTTTTGCGCAACTTCTTCTGGGTTATTGCGGATATGTTCAATTGGTATCATTTAGTTCTTTTCTCGGTACATGGGTAACAAATTTGGATCCATATCTTTTAACAAAGGTAAAATATGATCTTTTTCAGATACCAATTTATCACCAATGCCCCATTCAATCCCAATTTCAGGATCATCCCAGTAGATACCATATTCATCTTCCGGATGATACACATCAGTACATTTGTACTGAAATATGGCCGTTTCCGATAAAACAAAATATCCGTGGGCAAACCCCGGTGGAATATAAAAACGGGTGTGTGTTTCGTTATCCAAAAGGGCTGATTCAAATTGGCCAAAGGTGGGCGATCCTTTGCGGATGTCCACAGCCACATCCAATACTTTACCTTCACTTACCCAAACCAATTTCCCCTGGGCAAAATTCAATTGATAATGCAATCCGCGCAATACACCTTTGGATGACTTGGCTTGGTTATCTTGCACAAATTTGGAAGGTAAGCCATGAGCCTCAAAATCAGAAGATTTAAAGGATTCAAAAAAGTATCCCCGATTATCTAAGTGTACATTTGGTTGGATTTTAACCACCCCACCGATGGATGTTTGGGTTACTTTCATTATGATTTTTTGCGCCCCACATTATCGTAAGTAAATCCTAATGAATTTAATTTATCCATACTTAAAATATTTTTTGTGTCTAGAACAATAGGTGTTTTCATTAAGGATTTCAATTCATTCAAATCCATCCCTCGTAATTCATTCCACTCTGTCAGAATCACACAAGCGTCAGCACCATCAACTGCATCTTGCCAAGATTCATAATACTGAATTTTGGGATAGTGTTTTTTAAAATTTCCCATGGCTATTGGATCATAAGCACGAACATTTACACCGGAATCAATTAATTGTGGTATAATCACTCTTGAAGCAGCTTCCCGTACATCATCTGTTTGGGGTTTAAATGCCAATCCCAATATAGCCACTGATTTTCCATTTAATTTATTATTCAGAAGATTATTTATTTTTGAAACCATTCTCTGCTTTTGAGATGCATTCGTTTTGATAGCTGCTTCTATTGTGGGCAAGGGACTACCATTTTTTCGGCCGGTAGCCGCTAGTGCGTGGGTATCTTTTGGAAAACAAGAGCCACCGAATCCAGGTCCAGGATGTAAAAACTTAGGACTTATCCGTCCGTCGATACCCATCGCTTGAGCAACTTCATGAACATCTGCATCAACAACTTCGCACAAATTTGCAATCTCATTGATGTAACTTATTTTCAATGCCAAAAATGCATTTGCAGCATATTTAATCATTTCAGCCGTTTCAACTGAAGTAGAAAGGATTGGTGTTTCATTGATGTAAAGAGGGCGATAAACTTCTCGCATAATATCAATTGCTTTATTTGTTCTGGCGCCAAGTACAACTCGATCGGGATGTAAAAAATCTTTTACGGCAGCTCCTTCCCGCAAAAACTCCGGGTTGGAAACATAATCAAATTCTGCTTCAGGATTTATGGATTGAATAATTTCTTCAATCTTTTTTCCTGTTCCAATGGGGACGGTGCTCTTGGTACAAATTATTTTATACTCATTTAAATTTTCACCGATTGCTTTTGCTACTACTTCAACAGCATCCAAATTTGCTTCCCCATTACTACCTTGGGGTGTACCTACAGCAATAAAAATAACGTCCGATTCTTTTATTGCTTCAGCCACATCTGACGAAAAATGCAAACGACCTTTTGTTACATTTTGTTTCACCAGAGATTTGAGCCCCGGTTCGTAAATTGGAACTTTTCCCGATTTTAATTGATCAATTTTATCAATATCAATATCAACACATGTAACATGATGACCAAATTCAGAAATACCAGCGCCACTCACCAAGCCAACATATCCAGTGCCAATTATTGTAATTCGCTTCATTTAAATTCTTTCTTCAAATTTTATGATAATCCTCTTTTTCGGCGGATAAACCACTCAATGCATAAAAGGAGAATCATGATAAATAATAAGATTCTACTCTCGTTAAATTTAACAATTTCTGCCTTGAATTCACGACGTACTTTTGGATTGATTTTAATTAAAATACTATCTCGTGATGTCCATTTGAAAAATTGTCCATTAGTATTATCTGAAATGGATGTGAGCAACTTTTTGTTTAAATGAACTTGATTGAGTTCAATCTGGCTTTCCAGTACTTGAAATGCACCTGATTGGATTGGGATTTTTTCTGAATTAAACTGGATAGAATAGTTATATTCGCCAGGACCGGGTGCTCGGAATTCTCCTACCCAACGTTGCTCTTCTATATTGAATAATATATCTCGAGAAATAATATTTGTGACACCATTTTTGATATTAATAATTATATTTACCGCTGCACCCATTTCTTGATTAAATGGTTGTGTTCCTGTAATCTGCACCATTTCTCCCTGTTGATATCGATCTTTATTGAAACGAAAAAAGTTCTCATGTTCACCACCAGTTTTCAACAGCCATGAAATGGATTGATCCCAAATGATCGAAAACGGCCCGTCCTTATCTAACTTTTGGTCATTAAAGTAAAGTATATTAATCCCTGGGGATGTCCACGTCATCGTCCGGATATTGCCATTCTCATTTCTTAACCAAAGGGGCCAATTCGATTCGGAAATTGCTAGAGTATCTGAAGTTAATTCTCTTCCAGAAATAAGAATATTTTGATTTAAGGGCGGCAGATCAGTTTCATCGAAATTTTGTTCCTCAACAAAATTCCAATAATTAGGTTCAGTTTCTGGGACACTGTCTATAGTGGCAATACCGAGAATGGATGTTATCCCCTTTAAAGATGAATTAGACTGATTAGGGCCTGAGAATAAAAGAAGCGCAGCTTGATTTGCCAAAACTTTTTTTCCAAGAATTCGAATAAAATTAGAAGATAATGGTTTTATTGGATAATTTTCAAAAATGATTAATTCATAAGGTGTTTCCCAAAAAGATTTAATGGCAGGACGAAAACGCTTTTCTGTCATTCGTGTAAAATGATCCAATTCTATTCGCGGATTTTGCTTTAGAACTCGCTTTAAAACAGCTGTATTTTTATTTGGACTCCCAGTTAAAAGTGCCACTTTATATCGATCTTTCAATACAAGAAGATTGAAATTCTGTCGGTTATTTTGAATGTTAATTTCATCTTCTACCGATGAAACTCTGACCTCATACTTTTGTTTACCAATTTCTTTGGGCCGAAAACGAAAATTTACTTCCCTTCTGGATCCCTGTCCCGCGAGTCGAATATGTTTTGATCCTACCAAGGATTGATTATTATAAAGTGACACACTGAGTCGATCGCTTATATTCCCAACAGATTGGATTGTAGTACGAACATTCACACCATCACTTTTTAATACAACCGTTGGTACATCAATAGACTGAATCGCCACATCAACCAACTCACTGTTTTCCCCTATTCCTAGTGTATAAACAGGAATATTAACGTTTTCAAATTTTAAAATCGGATTTTTTCCTTCTGTGATTATACCATCAGAAACGATTACAACACCAGCGAGATTCTTTTCATCTTTTTTTATTTTTTCCGAAACGATTCCCAAATTTGTTGTAACGCCCATTCCATTTAGTTTTGGGGAATTCACTTTTTTGATTTTGTCTGAAAATTGATATAAATCGTAAGAAATATTTTTTTCCTTCAAGCGGTTCATAAATGACAGCACCCCAGATTGAATCGCATTGAGAGACGGTGTTTGATGATACTTTATACTGGCGGAATTATCAATAAAAATGGCCCAATCCAGTTTTTTCTCTTTTTCACCCGAAAAATTTACAATTGGGTTTAATAACAATAATCCAAAAATGATAAAGATTAGGATGCGACAACCAAGTAATAATTGATACCATTGTTCATTTGAAAGAATTTTATATAAATAGTAAATCAATCCGATGCCAATAAAAATTGTCGCCCAAAAAATAAAGTCCACCTCATGGAGAAAATTAAAATCCATTACTTATGCTAATTTCAAATTAGGTTGAATAGGGAAATCGATATTACTTTTTATCCCCCGCGACAAATACAATTCACCCAAATAAGCAATCATTGCTGCATTATCAGTACAAAGGGATAATTCAGGAAAAATCACTTTTTCTGTAGCTAACATTAATTCCACATTTTTTCGCAAAGATCGGTTGGCCGCTACGCCGCCAGCAATAACACAGGTAATGCAGTCTGTTTTTTTCATAGCCCATTTTAATTTGGTAATTAATACATCTACAATAGCCTGTTGATAACTTGCTGCCACATCATTCATATTTTCATTTTTATGGCTATCCATATAATAAAGAAGGGATGTTTTTAGTCCACTAAAACTGAACTCAAGATTGCCCTTTTTCATCAATGCCCGTGGGAATTTGATAGCATTTCTATTTCCGCTAATACTCAATTTTTCTATTTCAGGACCGCCGGGATATCCCAGACCCAATATCCTCGCCCCTTTATCAAATGCTTCACCGGCTGCATCATCCCTGCTTTCGCCCAACATAGAATAGTCATTCACATCCTTAACGTGCCATAATTGAGTATGCCCACCAGAAACTAGGAGACAGACAAAAGGGAATTTTAACGCAGGATCAGCCAGAAAGTTCGCAAAGATATGGGCTTCTAAATGATTTACACCAATAATGGGAAGCCCAAGCCCTAAGGCTAATCCTTTTGCAAAACAAATTCCGGTAATCAATGTTCCCGATAAACCAGGACCTTGAGTCACAGCTATTCCTTCTAATTCTTGAGGGGATATTTTCGCATCCTTTAATGTATCCGAAACCATGTCATTTAATAATTTCTCATGTTCGCGGGAAGCGATTTCAGGAACGACACCACCATACTTTTGGTGAATGGTTTGGGTACTAATTTGCGATGAGATTATTGAACCATCCATAGATACTGCCGCTGCAGTTTCATCGCAGGATGTTTCAATCCCGAGGACGATCAACCGACCCTCTTGGTCACCACTAATTCAATACTTTGTGGGGAGAGATCCATCCATTCGATCACATCTAATGGTGTGTGGACTTTTACATCATAAAATTGCTGTTGTGAATTCCACTGGTTAAAATCTACTGTGATTAAAATATCATCCGATTTCAGATTAGCGATAAAATCAGTTCCTCCAACTACTGTAAGGGCTACCGTTTGTGGACTTACAAACGCCTGAAGGTTATCACGTTCATTCAAAATTTTAACTGGGATTTCACTAATAATCCGTTCGCTAATTGATTGAACTTTTTGCCGATATGTTATCGTTTTGGGCGTGTATTCAATTAATTCACCACGGGCCACTTTCAAAGTAAGAGTTGTAAAAATATTCGAAGTTGCATTCAAAATAGTATCTGATTCTGTAAATACTTCAGATACATTTTCAACAATATTTCTTGAACCGGCTATTTTTACTGATTTTGGTGAAACATTTGGTTGTCCAACCAAGGAATAACCCGGCGCCGGTTTTATCAATATATCCAAACGAACAGAAACATTCTTTTCTTTATACTCATCAAGGCTGATGTGCACCGAACTGGGATAAATGACTTCCACATATTTCACTTCAAAAGTAGATGGAATGACAACTTTTTGTGGGTATCTCTCGAAATAATCATTCAGGATAAAATCGTATTCTTCAGAAATGCGTTCTAAATCCAGAACTAGTTTAAAATTTGGAATAAAATTTTTGAGAATGACTGTTTTAAATAACGAACGACCCCTTCCGCGCAATCGCACCTTTGCTACATCAGGAACTTCTTCTTTCAAAGCATGGCGGGCGGGCAAGTTTCGTGCTTCGATCGGCACATCCACTACCATAGTATATTCATTCTCACTGACAACAAATAACCACAGCAGCACAGCCAAGCCGATGGCACCAAGTCTAATTCCCAGCTTTTGCAAGGAGAGGAAGGACTTTAGGCTATTAGGATTGAATCCCTTCCCCATATTTATTTAGGAGACTGAGAGACGGAAATTATTCCTCCACCGCCTCAGTATCGCCTTCAGTTTTTTCTGTAGCACCAGTGGGTATTTCGATTTTTTCACCTTCAGGCTCATCTTGGCTTTCAAGATATTCCTGAACTTCATCAACCTTACCCGGTTTATCGCTACTCAGTTCTTCTACGTAAAGAACAACTTTTTTATCGTCCGGTTTAACTTCCATAACAACACCACTCATTTTTTGACCGGCTTTGTACTTGGAAGAAAGCGCTTTGCGCTGGCGTTTGGGTTGGCGACCAAAAGGAATTATTCCCTCCACATCCTGATCCAGCATTAAAATTATGCCTTTATCCAGTACGCGAACCACTTCACCTTCTATTTCTTTCCCTGTTTCAAATTGTTTTACCAATTCTGGCCATGGGTCTTCTTCCACTTGTTTCAGTCCAAGGGCAATGCGTCTGCTTTCACGGGAAACTTCTAATACGCGAACTTCGACCGTTTGGCCTTTTTCAATAATTTCCTTTGGATGACGAACTACTTTTGTCCAAGACAAATCAGAAACATGGATTAAGCCATCAATACCTTCTTCCAATTCAACAAAAGCGCCAAATTGAGTCAGATTAATGACTTTTCCTTTCACAATTGTCCCAACCATATATTTTTCTTCAATCTGATCCCATGGATCTGCTTGGAGTTGCTTAGCACCCAAACTGATTTTTCGTTCTTCAGCATTGATAGCCAATACAACTGCTTCAACTTCATCACCCAGTGAAAACATTTCTGATGGGTTTTTAATATGGCGAGTCCAAGACATTTCTGAAACATGGACCAATCCTTCAACTCCCGGTTCAATTTCAACGAATGCACCGTAGTTGGTTAAGCTGACAATTTTTCCACTAATCTTGGTTCCTTCAGGATAGCGATCTTCTAAATTCTCCCAAGGATGTGGCGTCAGTTGTTTGAGCCCCAATGAAACGCGTTTTTTCTCTTTATCAAAATCTATGATCTTAATAGTAAGTGTATCATCCATACCAATTAATTCTGATGGATGATTAACGCGGCCCCAGCTAAGGTCGGTAATGTGGAGCAAGCCGTCGATACCGCCAAGGTCAATAAATACACCAAAATCGGTAATATTTTTAACGCGGCCTTCCATGACATTGCCCACTTCCAACTTCTCGAATAATTCGTCCTGCTGTTCAGCCAGACTTTCTTCAAGAATCGCTTTGTGGGACACAACTACATTTTTACGGAATTCATTGAATTTCACAACCCGCAATTCCATTTCGGTATCAATATATTTATCAAAATCCTTTACAGGGCGAACGTCAATTTGCGATCCAGGTAAGAAGGCTTGAACACCTTCTAAATCCACAACCATACCACCTTTAATTCGACGAACAATGCGACCACTGATGATTTCACCGGTTTCGTGAATTTCACGGAGTTGGGTCCATCGACGAAGAAAATCTGCTTTTTCTTTTGAAAGAACAGTTTTTCCACTTTCATCTTCCATGCGCTCAAGGTAAACATCCAGTTTTTCACCCACTTCAGGAAGGGTGTCTTCAGTGAATTCATCTCGGTGGATGACACCTTCAGATTTAAAACCGATATCAATCAGTATCTCTTTTTCATTCATCCCGATGACACGGCCGGTTACGATTTCACGTTCATTTATTTCTGAAAAAGTCGATAAATACCTATCTTGTTCTTCCTGTGAGACCTCTTCAATTACCGCGGAGCTCATTAGTTCCTCGAGGGATACTTGGCGCACTTCATTAAATAAATCTGAAGCCAAGTAATTTAATTCTGGTTTTGGCACATCCTTGCCAGGAGCATCAGCTCCGTTAGAAGTCGTAGGCGCTTCGTCCACTATTTCAGCGCTGACCGCTAATTCAGGAGAATCATTGGTCTGTTCAACGACAGGTTCTTGTATTGTTTCACTCATGTTGGTTTAGTTTCCTATTGTTAATGTTTTTACTTTGTTGACCATAAAGTCAACCTGCTCATTGATTGTCATTTTAGATGTGTCCACTTCGATAGCGTCATCGGCTTTTCGTAATGGTGAATGGGATCGTCCTGAATCCAGAGCATCCCGTTGGCGAATTTCTTCAACCAACTCATCAATAGATTTTTTCTCTCCAATTGCTAATAAATCCAATTGGCGTCTTTCCGCCCGAATCTTATCATCTGCAATCAGGAAAAATTTGAATTCGGCATTGGGAAACACAACAGTTCCTATATCCCGGCCTTCCATGACACAATTTTGATCTTTCGCAATATTTCTCTGGAAATCAACTAAAGCAGACCGAACTTGGGGTAGCGCACTCACGGCGCTCACCTGGGAGGTAACTTTAGCTTTTCGGATTTCAGTTGAAACATCTTCCCCGTTTAAATGAACGACCAAACGGTCGTCAGTTTTATCGAGTTGGATATTCATACTTTTGAGCAATTGCTCAAAAGCTCTCTCATCATCCAAAGAAATCTGATCCCTCAAAACAGCCAATGTAACGCATCGATACATAGCACCTGTGTCTAAATAAGTGAAGCTCAATTTCTGGGCCACTAATTTAGCTGATGTACTTTTTCCTGTTGCTGCAGGTCCGTCTATGGCGACAATCATCTATTTTCCACTCTCAATGAGCCAAGAAATTTAAGGCTTTCTTTATAAGATTACCAATTTAATAAGACAAATTTAGAATGAAGTAATTCCTCAGGAATTAAGTTTATCAAGTGCCTTTAGTTCACTCTCATTTAAGTCCCGCCATGCACCACGAGCAATGTTTCCAAGTTCAATTGGACCGAACTGAATTCGGTCTAAACTGAACAGTTTTCTTTTCATCCTGTACATCATTCGCCGAACTTCCCTCTTTTTCCCTTGGTAAAGACGCAATAATACTGTCGCACGGCCTTTCACTTGTTGCTGTTCAACAACTTCTGCTCTACCCCATTCTTTCTGTCCAATATATACTCTAGTTGCCAAGCGTTTAACTTCCCAACCGCGGAATACTTTATCAATTACAACTTTATAAATTCTGGGAATTCTATTCTTCGGATGCATAAGTTTGTTCGCCAATGCACCATCATTCGTCAATAATAATAACCCAGTGGAATCTTTATCTAAACGGCCAACGGGGAATAGGCGTTCTTCCGTCTGAATTAGATCCATCACCGTCTTTCGCCGCATGGGATCTTTCACCGTAGTAATATATCCTTCGGGCTTATTTAATAGGATGATTCTTATATTTGATTCCGGTTTAATACGAGCATTGTCATATCGAACATCATCGGAAACTTGAACATCATAGGCGGGGTTTACCTCCACCACACCATTGATCGTAACAGTGGCACCTTTTATCAATTTATCCGCTTCTCGCCTAGAGGCGATACCAGCTTGGGCTATAAATTTATTTAAACGCATTAATTTGCTCTGTAAGGGCTGGTTGCTCCTCTAATAATTCAGCTACTTCTTTAAGTTTTGGTAAATCTGCAATACGGCTCAATCCAAAAGCCTGCAGAAATTCACCAGTAGTGGCATACATTAAAGGCCGACCGGGACCTTCATCCCTACCTTTTATATTTATGAGGGATTTTTTTAATAAAGTTTTTAGGACACCTGCACAATCCACACCACGAATGGCCTCAATATCGGATCGGCTGATAGGTTGCTTATAAGCCACAATGGAAAGGGACTCTAGAGACGCTTGAGAAAGATGGAGTTGACCTGTTTTGTTCAATAATCGGCGAACATACATATCATACTCCGGTAATGTCCGCAGTTGAAATCCACCAGCTACTCTTTGAATTTCGAAAGCATTTCCCTGAGCCAAATATCGTTCAGAAAGTTCTTCAGAAACTTCTTCCAAATTGGGCGATTCATTTTCAAAAATTAAATTAACCTTTTTCTGCGTAAGTGGTTCCGGGCTTGCAAATAACAATGCTTCTATTATTAGTTCAATATTTTCCATGATTATCTTTTAATTTTTTTCGAGTCGATGAATTTCCATATCATCAAATAACTCATTTTGATAAACAACAACTTCAAACAACCTCATAAGATCGAGGATGGCTAAAAAAGTAACAATAACTTCTATTTTATCTTCACATTTTGATAATAAATATTTGAATCTTAAAATACCGTCCCCATCAAAAGATTTAAGGATAAAATATTTTTTGTCATCCAAACTGACCGGTTCTCTGTGCATTTCATACGAGGTGATCACAGGCCTTCTGTCCATAGCTTCTTTAAAATATTGAGCCAAATCAAAAAGATTTACTTTGCGCAAATAAACGCCTGGATCATCCATTCCTTCTATATCTTGAACAGTTGTCCGCTCATGGCGATAACTTTGCTCATGCCATTGCATCGATAAATCTGTTGACACATCCTTAAAGCGTTGATATTCCAATAACTGTTTCACCAACTCTGTTCTTGGATCAATTGGTTCACCTTGATCATCCAATTCAGTGCGTGGAATCAACATTTTAGATTTTATACGCATTAGCGTAGCAGCCATTAGAATGAATTCACCGGCAACTGAAAGATTCATTGATTTCAAATCTTCAATAATTTGCAAATATTCCGCAGTAATTTGGGCAATGGGGATATCATAAATATCAATTTCATCACGACGAATAAAATATAGCAATAAGTCCAATGGCCCTTCAAATTGACTGAGTTGAACTTTATACATTTACTTCTCCATATTGCAACCCCATCGCCTCCCTGGCTTTGGTTAAATATGAATCGGCTACAGCGCCAGCTTTCTCAGCGCCTTCATTTAATTTTTGTATAACATAGTCTTTATGACCGGTCAAGTATTCTCGTTTTTCCCGGAACGGTTCAAACTGTGCCCAAAAACATTCGAATAATTCCTGCTTCACATCGCCATAACGCATACCAGGTGTTCCGAATCGATCGGCCAAAGTTTCTCGTTCCGAATCATTCAGGAATAGGCTATACAACTGGAATAAGGGTGAGTTGATATCTTTTGGTTTATCAATTTCAGTAGAGTCGGTAACGATTGACATAAACTTTTTTCGAATCGCTTTTTCAGCGCCAAAAATTGGAATGGTATTTCCATAAGATTTACTCATTTTCAGACCATCAATTCCCGGTACTAATTGTGTGGTTTTTTCAATATCCGGTTTAGGAACGACAAATACTTCACCAAAAGTTTTATTAAATCGAATGGCCATATCCCGGGTCATTTCAAGGTGTTGTTTTTGATCTTTACCAACAGGAACAATTTCGCCCCCAAATAAAAGGATATCAGATGCCATTAGAATTGGATATGAATAAAGACCAACATTGGCGGTGATTCCTTTGGCAAGTTTATCCTTATAAGAAGTAGCTCGATCTAAAAGGCCAACATTCACAATATTGGATAAAAGCCAAGTGGATTCACATACTTGTGGCACATCACCTTGAATCCAAAATGTTGATTGATCAGGATCCAGCCCAAGAGCCATAAAATCCATTGCTGCATTCAATGTATTGGAAGCCAGCCGATCTTTATCTTGGATGGTTGTTAAAGCATGATAATTCACGATAAAACAAAATAGGTCATTTTCTTCCTGATACTTAATCATTCTGGACATCATTCCAAAATAATTTCCCAAGTGTAGATCACCTGAGGGTTGAATTCCACTCAAAACACGTTTCATTTAAAAAGACTCCATAAATAAATAGGGCCGCCATGCCGTTTGTTTATCTTGAATAAATTGTTGAAAATGATGAATTTTATTGGGCTTTTTCGGCATCCGCTTTAAAGGCATTTTGGCTTCGAATGGTGTTCGGTTACCTTTTTTTCTGTTGCAAACCTGGCAAGCGGTAACAAGATTTTCCCAAGAATCGCCACCACCTTTATTTTTCGGCATTACATGATCAAGCGTCAATGGACCTTTTTTAATCAAGCAATACTGACACTGATGCTTATCCCGAATTAATAAGTTCTTTCGACTTAATACTACATCCATTTTGTGATGCCGAACAAAATCTTTTAGCTTAACAATGCTTGGCAAGGATAACGTTACCGACGGTGAATGAACCGATTCATTATATGATTCCAGGATTTCTACCTTTTCATTATAAAAAAGACAAATTGCATGGCGCGCTGTACAAATATCCATTGGTGAATAATTCGTATTTAGCACCAAAACGGAGCGATTTAGGATAGAGCCATTTATTGTTGGCGAAATCATAGCACAGAATTTACACCGTTGTTTCATCAGACTGAATCTATAAGTGCATCAATTTTTGAAAAATTTATTTAATTTGCATTGATGCATTTTAAGTAATGGTTTTATGCTACTAAATTCGAACCGTTATTTGAAACATTTTTGCCGCAGGGAAGCTCGTTTAATTCGGGCACAGTACCCGCTACTGTAATCGCTATAATACTATTTTAATGGTGTTCCACCAGCGTAAGTCAGGAGACCTGGGCAAGAATGTACATCCACTGACTTTCGGGAAAAAAAGTCATGATTCGATCAATTGAATTCACTCACAATTCGACCATCGTAGACTTTTTCCTGCCACCATTGGCGAGAATCATTGTCTAGATTTCTTCCATACATATTGTTTTTATCTATTGCTTTGGGCACGGAGCCTCAAGTGAGAGGTCTTGTTCAAAATGGTAACCGTCCAGTTTCCCATGCAATTATTGTTCACGATTCTTCAGGCTCATGGACCATGTCTGGTGAATATGGTTTTTTTACCACGGTCGGTGAATTGGGGGACAGTATTACCGTTTATCATTATGGGTTCAAAGATCAACATTTCGTTATTACCAATAATTCAGAATATATCGTTCAATTAAAAATGGACCCTGTCGAAATGGATCCCATAAATGTAAAGGGATTCCGACCGATTCATTCAAATAATTTTCAAGCCAAGAATGGGCGAAACCTTTCATCTACTATGGCGTCAATCCCTTCCCTTTCATTACGAACTTATGGCGGCATTGGAGGGTTGGGTACACTATCTATTGATGGGGGATTGACCTCTCACACCAAAATATTATGGAATGGGATCGATCTTACCAGTCCCCAAAATGGTGAAACTGATATATCACAAATGCCTTTTTTCATAATTAATAATTTGACCATTTCCCGAACACCGACATTATCTTATGGATCTGGAAGTATTGATGGTTCAATTTCAATTACAAACTCTAAAACTCCACGTATTAAAATAACATCTGGCAGTTTTGGTCTCCGTTCCATCGCAGGTCAAATCAAGATTCCATCTGAAACTTGGGAAACACATCTTGGATTTGGAAAATTAAGGTCAACTGGGAATTTTGATTATAGTCATTTAGGAAAAAGCGGGAAGATTCAAAATAATATATTTAAACAATCGTTTTATTCTATTGATACCAATTGTGCTATTTCAAATAGATGGTTTATATCTATTCAATCCCTTTTAACTCAACAGGACCGCGGTATTCCCGGGTTGGTTTTTTCGCCATCCCCAAAAGCAAAACGAAAAGATGCCCTTCAATTATTCAACCTTAGATCAATATGGCAAATACCCAACCATCTTTTTTCTGTTTCATTAACTTCCCGTCAAAGCGATGAACACTACATTAATCCACAATATGCCGTGGATAGTCGACATGACTTAACCGCATCCCAACTTGAAATGAGTTGGAAAACATCACCGCATAAATCCATCGAAATAGATCAAAAGCTATTCCTTAAAAAAGAAGAAATTTCCAGTACAGATACGAAGAATCATAATCGTGTTATTCAATCTTATGCCAATAGGATTATTTGGGCAATTTCAGAAAAGTTTTCGAATGAGAGCGGTGTTCGATTCGATCGGGAAAAAGGAAGATTCAGCATCTGGACATGGCAATCGGGGTTGGAATATGGAATGAAAAATGCTTCTGTGTCTATCATGGCGGGGAATGGATTTCGTTACCCAACTTTTAATGATATGTTCTGGAGTCCTGGTGGAGACCCATCCCTTTTGCCGGAAACAACACATTGGATTCGCGCTCATTGGGAAACAACTTTCCAGAAACACAATTTATCGATTCGCCACAGCTATAAAAACAGTAAAAACCTGATTCAATGGGCGCCAGGAGAAACCTATTGGCAGCCCCATAACATTGCCAATACGCTGCGGAATACAACCACCATCACATTGGATGGAGAATTAATCAAGAACATCCGCTATACTGCTCATTTCAGTTATAATAATTCTAAAGATTTGACCCAAAATAAACCATTGCGCTATGCACCAAAATATTTAGGTTCATTCAGTATAGAGGCCAATATCCTATCTTTGAACTACTGGCTGCAAGGACAATATACAGGTGAAAGAATTTCCCTATATAGTTGGCCTAAAGATGTCACAATAGCTCCCTATTTTATTTTTTCGGGCGGACTCGATTGGTCTGTGAACAAACAAATCAATATTCTTATTTCAGTAGAAAATTTTCTCAATAAAAATTATATGACAGTGAATAGTTATCCAGAACCGGGACGCAGTTTTTCACTTTCTATTCAATACAACCCTCAATTCAATAGGACTAAATAATGAACCGTGTATTTAAACTTGTTTTCTTTATTCCAGTGACGATTTTTTTTGGATGTGAAAACCTCTATAACAATGATACCGATCCTTTAACAGAAATGAATGTGTTCGTTCTCTGCGAAGGAAATTTTGGACAATCGAATGCCAGCCTTTGGATGTTAAATCCTGAGAAGCCGGAAATATCTGGCCCCATTTACCAAAACCAAACCGGTCAATCTTTGGGCGATATTTGCCAATCCATGACCGTGGATAACGACCGTCTTTTTGTTGTGAATAATAACAGTCATTCAATTGAAGAATTTTCTCTTGGCGGTGAACAAATCATCCATGTTAAGAAGATTGGTCTGGCCGGCGCTAGTCCTCGGCATATGGCTGTTTATAAAAATAAGGGCTATATCACCGCATGGAACGTAAACGGCATAATCGTGATGAATCTGAAAACATATGCCATTGAAGATACAATCCCCGTTAACGGCCTTCCTGAAATGATTATCTTCTATGAGGATTATCTATACACCAGTATTACTATGAAACCAGATTGGACAGCTGATAATCGCGTTTTAAAGATCTATAATGATGGAACGCTTTCTAAAACATTTGAAGTTGTTAAAGGCCCCGGGAATATGGTCATCCATGATAAGAAACTCTACGTCGCTAGCACCTACTATAACCCGGACTGGAGCACCACTGTGGGTAATTCTCTCATTGACTTGGTCACAGGTAAAGTAGATAAAAATGACTTGGGAAAAACAAGTGACTACGGCGCTGATATTTTGGCTTTTAATAATACTGTTTATCGATCATTCAAAACTGGAATTGCTCCATTGAACCCAAATTTATCAGCCGATGTAAACAGTATAATCGGGAAGACAAGCAGTACATATTCAGCAGCGGCGTTTGGAGAATTTTTATTTTTAGCTGATACTGATTACCAAGCCCCAGACAATGTTTATGTATACGATAATAAAGGTACCTTGGTTCACCAATACCAAGTTGGGGCTATCCCCGGTTCATTTGCTGTTTTTGAAAAAGAAGTGGATTAATTCTTAAAAGTCCAAGTTACACCAAATTGCATCATGCGTCCCAACTTTGAATATATATGGTTGGGGCGTGCCCAAACTAAATCTTCTGAAGAGGCACCACTAACACTTCCCACCGCATTCAGGATATTATTTACCTTATACGTAACTAACACACCTGATATATTAGCAATCGCTTCAAAATGAAAAAGCCATTGGTCCGGCAATATCCAATCGGCATTTGTATTGTTAAATGGTATTTGCCTGATTGGATCAAATCCAAAAGATTTCAATCGCGCGGCCGTACCGCTCCCCCATAGATGCGCATCAATTTTCATATTATTCTTAAATAAATTTAAATTCCCTTTTACTCCTAAAGAAGAAAAGGTACCAAAACCGCCTCCATTAATGGATGAATCTATTTGGGTAATTACATTCGAATAAACTGACCATTCATTTTTAAAAGTGTATCCGAAACCGACACCTGCAAATATGATTTTTTCATCAGTATTTGAATCTATTCCCTTTTGAACCAATGAAAGCGATCCAGTAATCCTCAACCCACCTTTATCTAACCCTCCTTTAATATCGGAATGACTCCAAAATTCAAATGATGATTTATCTGAGGGATCATCCAATTCAGGATGTTTTGGTTTCGGAGAACCACTTGATGAAAATTGAAAATATCCATTATTATATTTTTTAACATAATCCATATTAAATAAAAATGGGAATGCATCATCTGAATTCAATATTTGAAACCCTCCCATCAAAGATAGATTCCCAATTAATTTTGCCGAATACAATTTAGTCCAATTCAATGACCGGTTATGACGATTATCATTCACCTGTTGAGATTCTTGGACAAACCCAAATTTTATGCCACCCGATGATTCAATTTGAATATTGATACTACCACGGTTTACATCACGGTAATTTGAATCTACCAAAGATGAATGATGAATTAGACGATGCTGAAAAAATTGACCCACATAAGTATCCATGGTCCAATTTCCAAGTGGGTGTTGATAGCGAATTCCAGCACTGATTATATTTTCATTCTCAAGGCCGTTTGTAGTTGAATCCGGCAAACCACTGCGAGTAACAAATCTCCCAGCTGATAATTCCAATTTCTGCTCACCCTTTTTTGCACCATAGTTCACACGGTAGGAATGATGAATTGGGGAAGAACCGCCAGCGGGATGAAGGTAATGTCCTGTGTTTCCACCATGATTTCTCTTAAATCCTCGAATCTGGATTAGTCGATTTGGCTCCTCATAATCGGCGCCAATTTCCATTTGGTTATACAGATAATCTCCACGGTAATAATCAAAATAACTTTCTACATTATTTGAATCTGGCAAAACACTAAACTCGGGCAATAGACCTGTTTTAGACGGTTGAAATTTTCGAGATGTATAAGATCCATACCGATTGGGATATGACGTGTAGGATCCGTCAAAGAGGAGCATACCAGAGGTCCAGTCTCTATTCCAGAATAAAGCGCCATCGTTAATCATAATACCATTTTGACCGGCCCAATCAAAAGGAATTACAAAAGAACTTTGAGAAAACAATCCTACATTCAAGCTTAATAGAACAACCAATTTTCTCATATTTTATTTTAGATATTTTACCACACTGGGAACGGCAACAACAAATACTACAGCATTAGATATTTCATGCAAAATGATAAAACCCATACCTTTAACCAAAGCGGCCAAAACTCCTGCCATACCCAACCCTGCCGAGATGGGATAAGACACCAATGTTAAAACATCATAAATGAGTGTAACTGAGAAACCGACAATACTCAATCCAGCCAAAGAAATTACACTAAACTGTTTTCGATAGAAAATGGGGCGAACGAAACCACCCACTGCACCGGTGATGGACATACCAATTATCTGCATTAGAAATAAAGGCGGAAAGCTAAGGCCTGACCCCATTGGATTCAGTCCCGAATAAATAAAAATTGCCGTGCCCCCGACCAAGGTGCCCCACTTTGCTCCTAATGTTAATCCCGATAAAAAAACGATTACTGTAATAAGTTCCACATTTGGGACAAGCATAAGAGAAAAACCCATTCCAATTGCCAGGGCGCAAAATATCGCAGCCCGGACCAAATTATTCAAACCCATCTGCACCTTTGTATAACGGGATACGAAAATAATTATGCCTGTTAGTGAAGTCCCCATCTTCTCTATCTTCCTTCAAAGCCATGTCCATGATATTCATCTGTGAATCAGTTACATCAATAAGATGAACCAAAAGCGCTTCTTTAAAAGCCGGTTTTTTGGGACTTTGCCATTCATACTTCCCTTGATGGGCAAGGATGATATGTTCCACTTTTAATAGTAGGTTTTCGGGGAATTTTTTAATTTTCTTCGCAGCGGATCGGGCCATATCCCGACCCATAACTATATGGCCAATCAAATTACCATGTTCCGTAAAGGTAGCTTCGTAATCTGATTCAATCTCATAGATTTTACCTATATCATGTAAGAGGACCCCGGTAAGGACCAAGTCAGTATCTAGTTGATAATGGGGCGCCAGCTGCACAGCCATTTTTGACATGGACAGAATATGTTCTAAAAATCCGGAACGATAATTATGATGCATAGATACGGATGCAGGATGAGTGAATAGTTTTTCTTTATTTTCCGAATAAATATTTCCACATAGTTTTTTCAGAAAAGGATTTTTCATTTTTCGAATTAATGAATTAATATTCTTCCACATATCCTTAGGATCTGCTTGGGCAGTTGGCATCACTAAAGCAGGATCAAATCCATATCTGGCATAGTTTTGAACCGTAGCCTTATTAATTCTTTTGATAGATAACTGTGGTCTTTCGAGAAAAATATCCACCTCACCTTTGATAGCTACAGCATCACCACTTGAAAATTTTTCATTAAATTCGGCCACTTTATCCCACACTTTACCATGGACTTGACCGGTGCGATCTCTCAGAATTAAATCTAAATAAAGATCACCGGCGCGAGTATGACGAAGGTGTTTTTCAACACAGAGATAAAACCCCTGGATGGTGTCGCCTTCTTTAAATTTTGAAATGGTAACTATGGACTTCATTGGTTCTAAATTTCAGGCATAAACTTACGAAAATATCAGTAAAGAACACCTATGTCCATCACAATCAAAAAAGTCAGTTACACCAAACCTAAGGATGCCCGCATCTTAGAAGCGGTCATGACAAAATGGTTTAAGAATCCTAAAGATTTGAATTTAACAGACCCACGGATGGCCTATCCCTTCAGTTTTAAAAAATGGGTTGCCATGACCTATGCCAATGATGACATCCATAGTTTCGCATTGGTCAATGAAAAATGGATCGTGGGGATTGGAAATCTCATGATTATCCAGGATTCAAACCGCGCCCATGCACTCCATATTTATATCGATAAAGAATATAGAGGACAGGGATTAGGTGAAAAAATGATGAAATATCTTGAATCACTCGCACGGGAAAAACAAATTGAAACAATGACACTTCGGGTTATGCCAAAAAACGAACCGGCTAGAAAGTTATATGAAAAGCTGGGATTTGAATTGAATGGAACTTCCAAGCTGGGGAGCCTTATGCTGGAGAAAAAACTAGTTTGACTCTTCTTTTTTATCCATCATGTCAGGGACAGGACAATCATCACACTTAGGATCAACTTCCGGTTTATTCAATTGCCGAACAAAAACACTAATAACATATCCAGTGGCAATGATTCCAATTCCAATCGCAATAAGCGTTTGCATTTCCATTAGCTAAAACCCAATAGCAACCCGCACTGATAAACTACCATAGCGCCAAAATAGGCTAAGGCGGTCATATAGGCGACCATGAACAGAGGCCATTTCCATGAGTTTGTTTCCTGGCGCACAATGGCAAAGGTAGCCATACATTGAGCGGCAAAAACGTAAAAAACCATCAATGCCAATGCTACCAACGGCGTATATACAGGCAACCCAGTTTTATCATCAGTATCGTTTAGCATTGCCTCCCTCAAGTTAACAGTTTCATCCCCACTATCTTCAACATTGTAAATGGTTGCCATTGTAGAAACCATTACCTCTCTTGCCGCAAACGATGTTAACAATCCAATGCCGATCTTCCAGTCAAAACCCAAAGGACGGATGACCGGCTCCATGGCATGGCCAATCTTGCCTGCGTAACTATGATGAATGGGATTCACATCAACTGATTGTGGATCCACTTTTGGGAAGGATGCTAAAAACCATAATAATATGGAAATAGCCATAATAATCTTTCCCGCATTTACCAAAAATAATTTCCCCCGAATGAAAACATGACGAATAACGGAACGGGCAATAGGAACACGATATGGAGGCAACTCCATTACAAAAGATGATGATGATTTTTCTTTGATAAATTTGCTGAATATTTTAGCTAGAATCAGCGCGGTTACGGTTCCCAAAAAATACATAAATACTAATGTTAATCCCTGAAGATTAAAGATACCACCCACAATTACAGGCGGTATAAAAGCACCGATTAACAGGGTATAAACAGGAAGACGGGCGCTACAGCTCATGAGAGGTAAAATTAAAATTGTAACCAACCGCTCCTTCCAACTGTCAATTGTTCTTGTTGACATGATTCCAGGGATGGCACAGGCATAACCGCTCATTAAGGGTAAAACTGATTTACCGTGGAGTCCCATTTTTGTCATTCCTCGATCTAGCATAAAAGCGACCCGTGCCATATAGCCCGTATCTTCTAATATTGTCAGGAAGAAACTCAATATTAAAATTTGCGGCAGGAAAATAACGATAGCACCAACACCAGCGATAATTCCTTCAACCAATATATCACGAAGCATTCCTGAAGGCATATTGGACAAAATAAATACAGAAACTTGGTCGACCCCCGCTTGGATCCAATCCATGGGAACTGTGGCCCATGTAAATATGGATTGAAAAATGAAATATAGAATAGTGATAAATATGGCCGGTCCTCCCCAGCGATGGGTAAGGATATTGTCCCACTTTTCACTGCGAGATTCCTTTTCAATCTTCGGTCTGCTTCGCTTATGAACTGTATTAACAATGTCATCAATCCAACGATATCGAAGGGTAGCTTCAACCGTTTGGGGCTGATATCCCAGTTCAAAGATTGCTTCATTGATAGAATTAAATTGGGATGAATCGCCATTTACATTTCTGAAATGGGTGACCTTTCGCAATAATTGGGCTACAGCAAAATCTTTCGAATAAAATTGAGGATCTATTAATGGAGATAGGTGTTCTACTATTTTATCATTCAACCAGGGCAATGAATGTTTTGAACATTTACCCGATCTCAACACTGTCCCAATCATTAATTTTAGTTCATCCAACCCCTGATTCTTTTTTGCTGAAATAGGAACAACGCCATTAACTCCCAATTTTTTTGCCAGTTTCTTGCAATCGATTTGTTGGCCATCGTTCAGGAGATCCATCATATTCAATGCCACAATTACAGGAATATTTAAATCGAGAAGTTGGGAAGTGAGGAAAAGATTTCGCGCCAAATTTGAGGCATCAACCACAGAAATAATGATAGCGGGAGGCGATTCACCTTTGGCCCAATCGGTAACCTGTTCCGAAACAATTTCTTCGTCGAATGATTCCGGTTGAAGACTATAAGTCCCGGGTAAATCCAATACTTTGTATGATAGATTTTCCGAATAAACTAAACCGATTTTTTTCTCTACTGTTACACCAGGATAATTGGATACTTTTTGGTTCAGTCCTGTTAGTAGGTTAAAGATTGCCGTTTTACCACAATTGGGATTCCCTACCAGAGCTACCCACTTCGAATCAGTATCCAAGGCAGGGTTATTTTCAAAAAAATGCTGTTTCATTTTATCAGGTCAATTTGACGGGCATCTTGCCAACGAATTGACAAATAAGAATCACGAAATTTTATTTCAACAGGACCTTTAAAGGGCGCTTGTTTTACCATTCGAACTTCAATTCCAGATAGGAGACCCAGTTCAACCAAACGATTTTGGAGATGAGTATCCCCTTTTATATCATTTATGGTACCTGTTTCTCCCGGATTTAAATCGGTTAAAATCATGCTTTTTTACACTCACTACAAATCACAAATAATTGATGAATATGACGAATAAGTTTAAAGTTAAACTTTTCTACTATTTTATCCTGACGCTCTTCAATCACCTCATCCATAAATTCTTCAATTTTGCCACACTGGACGCAAATCAAATGGTCGTGATGAGTCGAATCTATCTTATGTTCATAGCGTGCACGGCCGTCTCCCAATTCTAATTTGCGAACCATATTATTTTTCACCAATACATCAATGGTTCGATAAACAGTAGCCCGGGATACGGTTAACCCTGAATTTCTTAGAGATAAATAAATTTCTTCTGCATCTCGATGAGCATCCGTTGCACGTAATTCATCCCAAACAGCTTGTCGCTGCTGAGTATATCTAAGTCCTTCTTTTCTTAATGCTTTTTTTAGTGGTTCTGGGGATGCCATAAAATCATTCTATTTTATTGAGATTGAGTCTCATAAAATAAGAACAAACACGTTTCTAAATAAAGGAATATATAAAATAATCAGTCGGACTCGACCGCGATTATACTTGGGGAGATTCGACTTTCTTTAGGTTGGCAAATTTAACAACGAGTTTTTTCTTAAGCCCATCTTTAAATACAATACCTACGCGCTGGTTTTCACCTTGGCCACTCAAAGCCATAACTTTACCAATTCCAAATATGGCATGTTCTACAAAGTCACCAACGATAAAATCATCAAAAACCACAACTGTACGACTTACAGCAGTCTTTGTATTATAACCTGGTCTGCCACCCACAACTTTTCGTGTAAGTGCAGATGTAAATGAAATTTTCTCTAATTTATCTTCGGGCATTTCATGGACAAACCTTGAAACCATACCGTAAAGATCTTCAGAGCCAAAACGACGACGGTGATTTGCATACATGAGATAAACTTTTTCCATGGCGCGGGTTAACCCTACATAAAATAATCGCCGTTCTTCTTCAAGTTTCTCTTGCGCTTCTAGTGCACTATAAAGGGGAAATAATCCATCTTCTAGTCCCGTGATAAAGACGACAGGGAATTCCAATCCTTTGGCCGCATGAAGTGTCATTAATGTTACGCGGTTTGTTTCATCATTCCATTGATCTAAATCGGTCAACAGAGATACTTCTTCTAAAAACTGGGATAGGCCACCTTCAGGTGTACGAAGCATGAATTCATCTACACTTCGGAGGAATTCCATCACATTTTCTAATCGATCCCGATCTTCCGGCGCCGAACTGGCGCGATAATACTGAATAATTCCAGCTTCTTCCACCAAGGTTCGAACCAACTCACCCGCATTTAATTTTGGAAGGAGTTCATTGTATTTTTTAATAATTGTGAAAAAGGATTGTAATGAATCTGCCTGTTTCCCACGAATACCCATATTCCCTGGAAAGTTCAAAACTTCAATCATATCGGTCTTTTTATCCGCAGCCTCGATAACACATTTATCCACTGTTTTCATTCCAATGCCGCGAGGTGGAAAATTAATCACTCGGCGCATAGAAATTGTATCTTTTGGATTTACAATTAAGGAAATATAGCCGATTAAATCTTTAATTTCTTTCCGTTCATAAAATCGGAAACCACCCACAATATTATAGGGAATCCCGGAACGGCGGAAGGCATCCTCCAATGAACGTGATTGAGAATTGGTGCGATACAGGATAGCAAAATCACTGAAATTGCGTTTTTGAAGTTTAATTTCTTTTTCCAATGCATTCACCACAGCATCTGCTTCTTCCATCTCATCATTGGTTTCAATCAAACCCAGTTTTTCACCGGCACCATTATGAGGTATTAATTCTTTTGGTGCACGATTAACATTGTTTTTTACGACAGAAGCGGCCGCTTCCAAAATATGTGCAGATGATCGATAATTTTTTTCCAGTTTAAACACTTCACAATTTCCAAAATTCTTTTCAAAATCAAGAATATTTCGAATGTCTGCGCCACGCCATCCGTAAATAGATTGATCATCATCACCCACCACACAAATTTGTTGGTGTTTTTGGGCCAAGTATTTAACCAGCATAAACTGTGGTTTATTTGTATCCTGATATTCATCCACCAAGATATATTGCCAGTTTTCACGGTATTTTTCTAAAATAGCCGGATGTTTCTCAAAAAGTTCTATAGGAAGCAGTAACAAATCATCAAAATCGACAGCATTATTTTTTGCCAACGCTTTTTGATAATTTTTATAAATATCCGCGTAGGTTTTTTCGATTACTAAATGTGCTTTCTTTTTAGCTTCTTCTGGTTTGATTAGTTTATTTTTGAAATAACTGATCTTATGACGAACCTCTTGTGGCGTAACATAATTCTTGGGTATATCCATGGCTTCGAGGACCACTTTAACTAAGGTAACCTGGTCCGCAACATCAAAAATAGAAAAATCAGAAGAATAACCTAGATGATGAATCTCTTTACGTAAAACACGCGCACAAATAGAATGAAATGTGCCAATGGTTGACCTCATTTTAGATTCCTTAATCAGGCCATTAACCCGACCACGCATTTCTTGGGCTGCTTTATTTGTAAAAGTAACCGCTAATATATTTTCGGCAGGAACCAGATTATTTTCTATTAAGTGGGCAATCTTGTGGGTTAATACGCGCGTTTTCCCACTGCCGGCACCAGCAAAAATCAAGACAGGTCTTCCAAAAGCTTCAACAGCTGCTTTTTGCACTTTATTCAGATTTCGTTTACTCATTTGGTATGTGTACTATCCCTTTTTTGCTTTTTGTCTTCTGTTCTTACGCCGGATTTTTTGAAATTCACGTTTGGCCTTAATATGTTCATCCTGTGTCCGCGAAAAGGTATGATATCCATCCCCCTTAGCCACGAAATACAAATATTCTGTATTCGCAGGATACAACGCTGCTTTTATAGATTCTATCCCCGGGTTATTAATCGGCCCCGGTGGAAGTCCATAATTCAAATATGTATTGTACGGCGATTTGATTTTCAAATCTTTATTAAACAAGCGCCGCGGGCTGTCTTCAATAATATATTGGATTGTAGGGTCAGCCTGGAGCCGCATGCCTTTTTTCAGGCGATTGTGATATACACCTGAAATTACCGGCCTTTCACGATTGTAAATCGCTTCACCTTCAACGATAGAAGCAAGGGTCAAGACTTCCGTTTCTGTCATACCTACTTCATTCATCCGCACTTTCAAATCTTCTGTAAAATTTTTCTGGAATTCTTCCATTAACCGGTTGATTACATCCTGTGGCGCTTCATCTTCTGCAAAGCGATAAGTTTCAGGAAAAAGATATCCTTCAAATGAATCAGCCTCAATTCCCCACTTCCAGAGCAGTAATTTATTTTTACAGGCATTTTCGAATAACTGAGAATCCATTCCAATTTTAGATTCAAGTTCTCGAGCAACCATAGAAATCGTCCAGCCTTCCAGAATTGTTACCCTTTTATTCACATGGGTTCCATTCACCAATTGGTCGATAATATCAAAATTGGTTTGCGCTTTAACCAATTTAAATCTTCCGGCGGGAATGTCCTTTTCATACCCCAGTGCCTTAACGGCTAAAAGAAACGATCGTTCGTTGCGAATCACTTTATAATCCTGCAATTGGGTACTCACCTCTTTAAGGGAAGCACCTTTTGATATGGTCACCTTTACCGAATCATAGGGATTTCCCTGGGGCCAGAATAATACGAGGCTATAAAAAGCCAATAAAATGCCCAGCACGACAGCCGCTGTAATTCCAATAAAACTTTGACCCAAATGAAACTGATATTTTTCCATCGTTTATGGGGGCGAAAGTTATACGTATTTACCCACGCAAGGCAATTTCTATTGTTTAGAATCTTAATAACCCCAATACACACCCTATAAATTCAACTAAAATCATAAAAACTCATTGGCAGAGCATATCGAAAAGTGTAATTTTGCCGTCGCAATGAGTAATAATAATACAAATGGTGTCTCTCTTTTTGAAGGGTGGGCTTTTGGGAAAATCAATTATATCCTATTCGCATTTGGTGTTAGTCTTCTTTTAGTCGGTTATGCCTTAATGGCGACCGGATCGGTAAACAGCTTTCAAAGTCTCACGCTTGCCCCCATTCTTCTTTTTTTGGGATATGTGATTGTGATTCCTTTCTCCTTGGTTTATCGCTTAAAAAAGTAAGTTCATTTATATTTGGGATCGTAGTTCAGTTGGTTAGAACGCCGGCCTGTCAAGCCGGAGGTCGAGGGTTCGAGTCCCTTCGGTCCCGCTATAATGAAAAGCCCTATCTAGATGGGGCTTTTCTATTTAATAACAATATCATTTATATCTCATGACTGATTCTTTTTTATTATAAATACTTCCAGATGTCATCCCGATTTATCGGGAAGTCTCCTCCACCCCACAAGTAAAAGAGTTTCCCCTTCAGCCGGATTTTTTGTTTGTACTAACCTTCCCATTTCCTTAGTCTCTACCTATAAATAAAAGGTTCTAATGGAAAACATCCTCCAATACTTTGAAAATATCCCAACGGATCACCGCTCCTTACTTTTGGTGGGCGGACTTGCATTTTTCTTTTTACTAGAAGCGGGAATCCCTCTCTTCCGGTTTGATTATAAAAAAGGAAAGCATGCCTTACTCAATTTATTTTTCACAGTTGTCACATTGGTTATAAATCTTTTCGGAGCTTTTCTCATTTTAATGGCGGCCGATTTTAATGCAAAAAATGGAACAGGAATTCTCAATTTATTTACAATGCCACTTTGGATGAATATTATTTTTGGTCTTTTACTACTAGACCTATTAGGCGCTTGGCTCATTCATTGGATACAGCATCGTGTAAAATGGATGTGGGGATTCCATATTATTCACCATACGGATCAACAAATAGATGTAACTACTAGTTTGCGACACCACCCAGGCGAAAACATATTCAGACTCTTATTTACGGCAATGGCTGTGTTTTTCTCTGGTGCATCTTTCGGTGTCGTCATGATGTATCAAACCCTTTCTGTCATTTTCACCCAGTTGACCCATGCCAATATCAAAATATTCCCAAAAATTGATAAATTCCTTTCTTCCGTTTTTGTCACTCCTAATTTTCACAAGATTCATCACCATAAATCCCTTCCCTATACGGACAGTAATTATGGGAATATTTTCTCTATATGGGATCATATTTTTAAAACATCCAAATATATAAAAAACATGGATAAAATTTTATATGGTCTCGACACACACATGACTCTGAAAGAAAGTTCTAATATTAAAACACTCCTATTAATTCCTTTCCAAAAATATCGCAGTCCGGTTGGGTCTAAGTTTAACGATTAGTCAAAATTAAGTATTTATATGATTGAACTCCTTGGATGGATCGCCACAGCTCTCCTTTTAATTGGCTACTATTTAAATGCTAAAAAGAATCTTAATTCGTGGTTAGTATGGTTAGTAGGAAATTCGGTCATGCTAATTTATGCATTATTCATTAATTCTTATTCTGTGGCATTCTTGTCAGTTGTGTTAGTATTCCTCAATATTTACGGTTTCCGTAGTTGGCGAAAAAACCAATCCTAATATCACAAAATTCTAATTTATTATTGTACCTATGAGATTCAAGATTATATCCATTTCCTGTGCCTGTTTGCTGGGCTGCGCCAGTATCTACCCTGGGAATAATCCCACTGTCGTTTTCGAAGATGGATACCATTTTGGTATTTTGAATAAATCATTGATTAAAAACCATGATACTAATACATGGTTTTCGAAACAGTATGATACCTACCGTCCAGAATTGAATCGGTTAGAACCATCCAACTTGCTGCACATATCCATCAAAGTTTTTATGGGTACATGGTGCCACGACAGCAAGCGAGAAGTTCCCCGATTTTACAAAATATTGGATGAATTAAATTATAATTATGCAAACTTTAAGATTATTGGGTTGACCAAAGATAAAAAAGGATATTTTCATGATTATACATCCTTTAATATTACCCACACACCTACAATTATTTTTTATCGTAACGGTACTGAAATTGGGCGTATCATAGAAAAGCCCGACGGATCTTTGGAATCTCATCTGCTAAGGATAATTTCAAGTTGAAAAAGAGAATCTATTTAATATGGATTTTAGGCGTCGTGGTTTGGAATTATGGTTTCCCTGAAATGTCGCCCTTTGCGGATGTTATGGCAGCTATCGCATTATCTGTTTTCAGCATTAATTTAAAACGTGTCATAAAATGAGAAAAACAGCTGAAGAACAAAAAGAATTGGATGATTGGGTAGAAAACGAATATCCCAAAAGTATCCGTCGCATGGAAGCCTCAAGTCCATTTCACCGCATCGGAAAATATTTTATAATCCTTGGCATAATTCTTTATGCAATTTTCGTCTGGACTCATTTTTATTTCTTAAAACCAACAGCAATTGGTTTTCTAATTAGTGGAATGGGTGTGGAAATTTTCGCCTTAACAAAATACTTTAAATCCTTATCTCATGACGATTGATTTTTCAGGAAAAACGATCCTTGTCACTGGCGCTTCCGGTGGAATTGGGCGAGCTATTTCCCAATCTTTTGCAAAAGCAAATGGGACTGTAATTGTCCATTACAATAGTAATAAATCTGGTGCAAATGAAACGCTCACATCTTTATTGGGAGTGGGTCATTCAATCGTAAAGGCGGATTTATCAAATGCATCTGAGGTTGATAATCTTGTTAAGTCTACTCGCATCATCGATGTAGTTGTGAACAATGCGGCTATTGTTGAACAGTATGACTTTTATTCACTTTCATTCGATGATTGGCAGGATGTTTGGAAACGAACCATCGGCGCCAATCTCATGGGGCCTGCATACCTCATGTTTTGTGCGGCAAAAGTGATGCAGAAAAATGGCGGCGGAAAATTCGTGAATATTTCTTCAAGGGGTGCCTTTCGTGGTGAACCTAAAGCACCTGCCTATGGCGCCAGCAAAGCGGGCTTAAATGCGTTGGGACAATCCATGGCACAGGCTTTGGCGAAAGATAATATTTTTGTTTATACCATTGCACCAGGTTTCGTGGGAACTGATCGAGTGGCCAATATTGTAGATGATTCGATTCGCGCCCAAAGTCCCTTAAACCGTGTGGCCAAACCGGAAGAAGTGGCCCGAACCGCCCTTTGGCTCGCTTCCGAAGGTAATGACTTTCTCACTGGCTGCATTGTGGATGTGAATGGCGCATCCTACCTGCGATCTTAACGCTTTTACTTAAGTTTACTAAACCTCCAAGGTTTAGTAAACTTTTTGACAAATCAGTCTACAATTACCTCATCGGCAAATATCCACGCCGGCAGTCCGGCCCCGTGGTGCCAATAAGGCGCTTCTAAAACATTCCTTGCCTCAATTTTGATATAGCGTACTTTCTTCGGTTTAAATTTGGAATTAAAATATTGAATATCATTCACTTTACTTTTTTTCATAAGTGGACTCTTATTGTCAATTGAATCGATTTTATTAAAGACCAAATTATCTTCTGAATAGGAGTAAGTAACCGATGTAGGGAAAAAGACAATATGGTTTGTTACTTGGAGGAATGCTGTACTGATTGAACTCACCAATTGTGTTTTTCCCAAATCAATTATCGCTTCCATATGATTGCCCTCAAACCCCAGCCAATTCGCATAAAAACTGGCACCACCAAGTGCACCGTCTGTTAACGTTTGGGGATCCTCCTTGGCATACTTTTTTGCAGAAGTCAGAAGTTTTACTGGCATCCCGGACGCCTTATTTGGTTTAGTTGCCACCACCAGTGCATTTTTAAAATTTGTCACATATTCGTCCACTGTGAAACCCATTTCATTCATCAATTTAATTTCAGCTTGAGTTGTTGTTGATTTAAAATTATTCAACCTGTTTACAGCCAACATATTTACTATTTTTTGACCATCAACTAACGTATTCACCAGCGTATACTCAGGTGATATATTTTTCCGACATGCTTCCAACGTTGCATAATCCACTCCCAGTCGAGCGGTCTTTACACGCTGTAAAACATCCGAATTTTGCCGTACCGCCTCTTCTGCTTCGTCAAAATACCTGTTGTAAGTTTGTAGTAATTCAGGATTTAAATAGGAAGAAAAAGCTTGAGAAGGGTCACCATATAAAAATAAAAAGAAATCAGAATCATCCTGAATTTTCTCATGAATAAGATCAATATATTTTCGAATATATTTTCCACCCTCCTCATAATACCCATTCAAAAATTCGTCCATTAATTGATCCACATCTCGATCAGGATTCCACAATAATTTTGATGTTATATAGGATCGCAGTTCAAATAGCTCACTGGGATTATGACTATGTTGCTCAAATATCCACTTGGCATTGTTATCTCTGAATAGTTGAATATTGGGCTGGAGTGTATGAAGGTTTGGAAATGGGGATAAAAAATTGGTGAATTGGGTGGTATAATCCCATATTCTTACGTTGTCAGTCAATTGACTCCACCCCTCCAAATCATTGGCAAACGCTTCGCATTTTTCCAATATGGAACCGCTACGGTCACATTCGATGGAACATAAAGTAATGAGTACATTTTTAGCCGGTTTAGTAATACTCGGAGACCGTGTATATTGATAAGCTAAAGTTGAAATAGTTTTATCAGGGAAGTAATCTGCAATTTTATTTACAAACCGAATTACCGATCCAGCTGGACTGCCCTCTTCATTGTTAATCCTTTCACAATTTTCGCATAAACAGTATTGTTGATTATCATCCTGACTGACTGAGATTACCGACGCTTCTGGATATTGATAAAAATAAGATTGTACAGAATCCTTAACAATTTCAAAAACATCTGGATTGGTCAGGCATAACTGGGTTGGCAACCGTTTTTCACCACGCAGTGCATAATATTCTGGATGAAGACTGTAAAAATTTTCTTCGGGAATAAAACGATGGAATGTGTGTACCCGAGCTTTTGGCACGTAATGTGGAAAGGCTAAAGTGGACACTTTATGTTTATCCGCAAATTCTGGATATTGGTAGAACAATTTTGAGTGAACCGTCCTTGTGGTTATCTCCGGTATATATGAAAAATCAATCGGTGTGTTTAAGGTAATACCCTTTTTATTTGGGACATATTCAACATCCGGCGCATACCACCGACATTCCAAATAATTTTCAAGAAATTCGTATATAGCAAAAACTGTGGATTCATCTGATCCACCTTTAATTATCAAATCATTTTCATCTGACCTTATGATAATTTCGTGGGGTGTTAATTCTGAAATATGAGCGCGACCAATAAATATATGATTCATTCCCGTGTTAAGACTATTAGTACTCACGACAGGAATTCGAACTGCCGAAATTCTTTCCATGTATAATTGCAACTGTTCCGCCCCATGCTGTTCACTGTCCGAAGCTTCAGATGATATAACAATTTCATAATGGCTCTGCCCATTACTAACCAATATTATTTCATTTTTTGGCTCACATGCGATCAATGTAATTAACAATAATCCTAGTAGGATTTTAGCCTTATTCATTTGGTTTTCCCCATTTCACTTTATAATAAATTTAAGTTTGTTAGCTTCAATAAGTTCATCGTGGGAGATAAAATAACTTCCATGATTCCGCTCATCCAATTCTATCCTATTTATAAATCCTTTCGGATTACCGCTTCTCTCAATTACGATTTTTTTGTTGGAATAATACTTCCGGTCCAATTGAATGGTCACCTTATCAAACATAGGCATAGATAGTGCATATACTGGTTCTCCGGGCACTACAGGATATAATCCCATCATTGAAAATATCAACCATGCCGACATGGTACCAGTATCATCATTCCCAGGTAATCCGTTTGGCTTATTCTGAAAATATTTACGCACCAACTCACGAACGGTCTTTTGCGTCCGCCATTCTTCTCCACCCACATAATTGAATAAATATGGATAAGCAATGTCAGGCTCATTGGCCATGTCAAATTGATTATTATCAAACACGTATTGAAGCTGGGTAACGAATGGGTTTTCACCACCCATGAGGTCAATGAGTCCAGGAATATCATGGGAAACCATGAAGGTATACTGAAAGGCATTCCCTTCGATGAATCCTTCATTTTTGGTAAAATTGGCACCGGCTAATGGATCAAATGGTTTGAACCAATTACCATCGGATTTTTTTGGACGCATAAGTTTTAAATTTGAGTCAAATAATTTTTTGTAGGATTGGGATCGTTTTTTAAAACGATTATGATCTTTTTTATTTCCCAATGTCAATGCCATTTGAGAAATAGCAAAATCAGCTGCATTGTATTCCAGAGTGGTGGATACACTTCCTTTTGAATCGGTAGTTAAATATCCCTTTTCAATATAATTCTTTAATTTAGGACGAAGGGGGTTATCAGTCATTTGGTCCGCACTTTTAATCATAGCACGGTAGGCTTTTTGTACGTCAAAATCCTGGATACCTTTTAAATATGTATCCGCAATCACAATGCTGGCCGGATCGCCTACCATGGTAAAGGTTTCGGTGGAATTCAATTCCCATTTGGGCAGCCAACCATTTTCATCTACCATTTCCAGCATACTTTTTACCATATCCGATTGTTGTTTTGGATACACCAAAGATAAAAGTTGATGAAGATTCCGATAGGTGTCCCAAAGAGAGAAAACCGTATACCGTGTTCCTTTTGTATTTCCCGTTTCTGTCCGATTAATTTTTGGATAATCACCATTAATATCATTCAATGTATTGGGGTGAATCTGTGTATGGTAGAGAGCAGTATAGAAAATAGTTTTATCATCTTTAGTTCCACCTTCAACTTTTATTCGAGATAAGGCTTCATTCCATGCATTTATATTTTCTTTAAGAACCTGATTAAAGGATTTTTGACCCACTTCTTTATTAAGGTTTTCACGCGCATTTTTAATGCTTACATAAGAAATACCTACTTTTACTTCCACCTCAGTTTCCTGGTCAAAATGATAGGAAAAGTATGTGCCAATACTATCACCAACCACCATTTGGGTACTGCCCTGCAATAGTCTAGTTTTTCCGTTATACCCAATCCACTGTGCTTCAATGCCATCATTTTTTTCCGGTGTTTTCCAAACACCATACTGATTAGCCCGTTTGGAAAATTTTGCCACAAAATAAACAGGATATGCTTTTTCAGGACTATTATAACAAAAGGAACCCACAGACCGCATACCTTCAATTTCTGTTGATGAATTAATTTGAACCATTGCTCCCTGTTCATTTGTTAAGCCTAATCCTAGATTCAATAAAATGTGTGATTCACCTTTAGGGAATGTATATCGACTAATCCCCACCCGTTTTGAAGCAGTCAATTCTGTTTTAATATTGTACTTTTCCAGATGGGCACTGTAGTAACCGGTTTTTGCAATTTCATTTGTATAGGTTGTTCCATACTTCAAATGGTCTGTTTCCAATGAACCAGTAGTAGGCATTAACAAAATAACCCCAAGATCGGGGCAGCCTACGCCACTGAGGTTTACATGGCTAAATCCGGTTAAAAATGTATTTTCATTTACATATGGGTTTGATAACCATTGACTGTCCTTTTCCAATGGATTCTGCTTCCCCGCTACATTAAACGGAGAAACACTCACCATACCACGTGGATAAACCGGCCCGGGATAGGTTGCGCCATAGTTGGATGTACCGATGAATGGATTTACATAATCCGCCGGAGTTTGCGCCATGATGAATTGTATAATAAAAAATAAAAAGACAGTGCGTTTCATGAATCTTCCAAATATGTGTTTTATTGACGATAAAAGTTAAATAAACAATCTATTTTCACAAGGGAATGTTTTTTCGCAATATAGAGACACAAACAAAAAAGCCCCCATTAAAATACTGAGGGCTTTCTTAAAATAGTGAAATTGATATTTACTTTAGCAACTGCATCTTTCGAGTCTCAACAATTCCATCTGCTTCTATTCTATACAGATACATTCCCGAAGGCATTGCATTCCCGAAAGTATCTTTTCCATTCCACATTGCTTTGTGGGTTCCAGTAATTTTATGTCCATTCACCAATGTTGCTACTTCTCTTCCCATAAGATCAAATATCTTTAATGAGATTATTCCAGCTTTTTTCAAAGTAAATGGAATATTAGTCGTGGGGTTAAAAGGATTAGGATAATTCTGATTCAATTCAAAAGTAGAAGGAAGATTAGAATCATCCACTGCCAATTGATCACGATCAACCCAAGCTGTATATATCCCGTTTCCATGTGTGGCAATTGCTAAATATCCATCGACAGCACGACCAATTACTTTATCAACAACTACATTCCCAATACTTTCAGCACCTTCCTGTTTCCAGACCGTACTGGTTCCATCCAAATTAGATGTAGAATAAAGTCCCGTACTGGTTGCAGCAAAATATTTATACCCACCTTTAATAGGAAAGATTAACACGGATCGAACAGATGGCCCATCCCCACCTCCACTGGTATTCTCTTCTAAGTTTCCACTTACATCTGTCCAGGATTCGCCGCCATTATTTGAATAATGGATACTTCTTGTTTCATAACTTGAAAAACTGACCATGACCTTATTGCCATTATATGGGTCAACCGAAATTCCGCTCACATAGCCAGAACCACTAATATTATTTTGAATCTCGACCACTTTTTCTTTCTCATGAGCATCTTCAAGTTTATATAGATAGCCCGAGGATGTACCATAGTATAATCGGTGGGCAGGCTGATTTACGCTGGCGCCGAATGCACTGATACTCCCTATAGCAGATGTTCCGTTCAATTTTTCCCAATTCACGCCTTCATAACTTCCGCCGCCTTCAGGACGTTTATAGTTTGTTTCATTGAAATAAACATCGTTATTACGGTATACATATTTTCCGCCAGAATAATATAAGATATGATCATTTAAAGGATCGGAATAAAATGGATTAATGAAAAGCGCATCATTTTCTCTATCAAAACCGGGAGGATTTAAATAGGCCCAAGAATAATTGTTATATTTTCCTTCACCAAAAGACCAATCAAATGGATTAGACCAATCCTTTATCAGAGTATGCCCTCTTTGGGATGACATTATATAGGCACTCCCATAATCAATAACTGAACAATAAGCACCATCGCCTCCACTCACATCATTCCAAGCCTTCACAGAATCTGAGCTCGTCGTCTCCCAAGTACCATTATCTTGAGTACCACCCATTACTAATGCGGGATATCGTCCAGAGCGATCAATTCCAATGGTATAAAATTGTGTTGTGACATACCCATTATTTAAAGATACCCAATTTTTATCCCACGCTGTATGATCGTCCATTAGATGTAACCCACCATCACTAGCCGATAATACTTTATAAGGATCATCTTTAAATAAAATGACATCATGTTGGTCCGGGTGATGATTTTCTGTACTATAACCACCAAATTTATATTTTTTCCCGGAAGTTTCTAACCCATCCGTTGTGTAGTATAAATTTGTACCACCAAAATAAACCATACTTGAATCATCCGGGCTTACACGTACATGAATATCATATCCCGATTGAGAATCATAATCACTGGGAAGATTCTGGCTACGATCTTCCCAACTGCCACCGGTACCAGAACCATCCCCAGAAATAAATTTGTACTTCCAAAAGACATGGCTATCATTGGTATTGGCGACAAAATAAGCGATCGAATCATTCGACTCAGATATATCTACAACCATTCGATTAAAAGAAGCTGGGAAATTAGTCGGCGTAATATTGGTCCAAGTTTCCCCATCTTCTGATCGCATGATTGGACCATCTGACTCTTCATCTCCCAATACTGCAATTATCAAGCCTTTACTCGTCATCGTTAAATCAGTATAGCGATCTTCGCCACCACCGAGGATTACAGACCATGTTACCCCTTCATCTTTACTTTTATAAATAGTTCCAAAAGATGCAGTAAATACATAACCAGTGGTAGGATGCACTTTTATCCGCCAGGAATAATTGAGATTATTATCGAATGATTCAGGCGTACTGGTTGAGGTTGAGGAAATCAATTCCCAATTATATCCGTTATCAATTGATTTATAAATGCCATCTCCCCGAAATGGTGCACCACGAGCACCGGCTGAGTTTCCTCTTAATTCTCCAGTCGTAGCATACCAGATATTGGTTTTCCCATCTCTGGGATCCTGGGTGATGGAGGAAATACTATGAAGTTGGTGATGTTTGGTCATTTTCTTCCATGTTTGACCACCATCTTCCGATCGCCATATTCCGCCGGAAATACCCCCGGCCAAAATTGTATTTGGATCCATTTTATCAATAACTACACCGCGAGTGCGACCACCAACGTTGTAAGGACCACGTAAAATCCACTCGAGATCGGCTTGTCCAGCCGAGGATCGCATAAGGCGTCCGGGTAAACTATTACCTTTCGGTAAAGATTTTGCAAATGTTAGAGCTCGCTGCTCGATTCCATCTGGGATTTCATTGGTAATTGGACTTTTAAGTCTCAACCATTCAAATTGTAGACGAGCATTGGGGCCACCTTCGCCACCTTCTTCCATCGGTTGATTGAGAGGACGCCCCACATTTTGAGGTGTTTGGAATATATCTCCCAACAAAAATGCACACGCGAATAGTGTAAGAAAAACAATCCCACTAAAATCAAATTTTTTCAATAGTTACTCTGAAATATTAGTCAGAAAAGACGCCTAGAGTTTACCATTAACCATAATAATTATTCAAATTTGTTTATTGAGGTGAATTGGCACACAAACCATGGGAAATTTTAAACACTAAATCGTGGGATAATTCCCACATTTTTCATAAGTTATGAAGCATTTTTCTCGAGGATGTACACGTGTATTATTTAGTAAACTCATGCGCCTCATTAACCTTCCATTAAAGTATTTAAAAATGAAATCAATTCTCTGCCATAAATGGTTAAAAAACATACTCGTTTCTTTATCACTTTTGTTTTTTATTTCCTGTCAAAATTCGTCTGAAAATCTCACAAAATTTGTAGATCCCTTTATTGGGACGGCGGGAACAGGACACACCTTTCCCGGGGCAACGCTACCTTTTGGAATGGTTCAACTTAGTCCTGACACTCGAGATAGAGGCTGGGCCAACTGCTCCGGTTACCATACGGATAACCCAACCATTCTTGGCTTCAGCCATACCCATTTGAGCGGAACCGGCGCCATTGATTATGGAGATATCCTTGTCATGCCTACAATAGGTGATATCCAGATTAATCCTGGTGATGAGGCAAATTCCACCACGGGATACCGGTCAGCATTTCGCCATGAGACTGAAGAAGCTGAACCGGGATATTACGCCGTAACATTGGATGACTATAAAATTCGCGCTGAATTAACAGCTACCACTCGCACAGGATTCCATCGTTATACCTTTCCTAAATCCAACGCATCCCATATTATTTTCGATTTGAAACATGGCTTGGGAGACCGCGTCACCGATTCATATCTTAAGATAATAGGGGATAATGAGATTACCGGCTACCGCAGATCCAATGGCTGGGCTAGGGATCAACATTTATATTTTGTAGCACAATTTTCAAAACCATTTCAAAGCAGTCAATTGGCATTAAATGATAGCTTCATCGATAAGAAAATGATTAATGGTAAAAATGTAAAAGGAGTATTTACTTTTGGGACAGCAACGGACGAAACTATCCTTGTAAAAGTAGGAATTTCAGCAGTGGATGAAAATGGGGCCCGTCAGAACCTTGAATCTGAATCAACAAGTTGGAATTTTGATGCCATCCGCCAAAAAGCTTCAGATGCTTGGGAAAAAGAACTCTCTCTCGTTACAGTAAAAGGCGGTACTGAAGCTGAGAAAACCAATTTTTATACAGCCATTTACCATGCCTTCATAGCACCTAATATTTTTTCTGATGTGGACGGCCGCTACCGCGGCGCAGATCTAAATATTCACACAACAGAATCCGGTTCAAATATGTACACAGTCTTTTCCCTCTGGGATACATTTCGCGCCGCCCATCCCCTGTTTACTCTGTTAAAACCAACTTTGGCCCAGGATCTTATACGAACATTGATTTCCAAAGAAAAAGAAGGTGACCTCCTGCCCGTTTGGGAATTGGCCGGTAATGAAACGGGTACAATGATCGGCTACCATTCCATTCCTGTTATTACCGATGCATATGTAAAAGGATTACGGGATTTTGATGTGGATTATGCCCTCAAGGCTATGGTGGAAAGTGCCATGGGTAACCACGAGGGATTGGATAGTTATAAAGAAAAAGGATATATCCCCATCGAAAAAGAAAATGAATCGGTGTCAATTACCCTTGAATACGCATATGATGACTGGTGCATTGCTGTCCTTGCCGATTCCTTGAACCAAAAAGAAATTGCCGATCAATTTTACCGCCGCAGTAAAAATTATCTGAACCTGTTCAATCAGGACACAGGTTTTATGCGAGGTAGGAAATTCAGTCAATGGCTTACCCCTTTTGATCCCAAAGAGGTTACGGCAAATTATACAGAAGCCAACAGTTGGCAATATTCATTTTTTGTCCCTCAGGATATTAATGGTATGATTAATACCATGGGTGGCGCATCTATTTTCGCCTCACGCCTCGATGATTTATTCACCACCGAATCGGACCTAACTGGACGAGATATTCCAGATATTACTGGGCTAATTGGCCAATATGCCCACGGGAACGAACCCAGCCATAATTTCGCTTATCTTTACAATTATGTTGGCCAACCATGGAAAACCCAAAATCGAACGAGACAGATCATGGATGAAATGTACCTTCCCAACCGCGTGGGTCTTTGCGGAAATGAGGATTGCGGACAAATGTCAGCTTGGTACGTATTCTCAGCCATGGGCTTTTATCCCGTTACACCAGGGCAAGATATTTATGCTCTTGGTACACCTATTTTTGATGAAATATCCATTTATCAGGAAAATGGGAAAACCTTCACCATTAAAGCACCAAATACGTCTTCGGATAATCGGTATGTTCAATCAGCCGCTATAAATGGGAAGGCTTTTTCTAAATCATATATCACCCATGGCCAAATTACTTCCGGTGATGAATTGAAATTCATAATGGGGAATGAACCGAATAAAGAATGGGCGTCGAATATAAGCGACCGTCCGTCCTCATCAGTTAAAAAGGAGCTACCTCAAAATCCTGTCATCGTAGCCGCAGCCCGGGCGTTTATTGATTCATTGACAGTTACATTATCTACCATTAATAATAATCAAATTCATTTCACTTTAGATGGAATTAATCCTACTGAGAATTCACAACTATACATTTCTCCGATTAAGTTAATAAATAGTACTGTAATCAAAACTGTGGCCGTGAATTCCAATGGTATTAATAGTAATGTAGAGGCAGTCTCATTCAGGAAAATTCCTTACAAACCCTCTATAAAATATAAAATCCCATATAACAAACAGTACACCGCCGGCGGACACACGGGATTGTTTGATACAATTCGAGGGCAGAAGCATTCATGGGGTGCATGGCAAGGATGGGAAAAGGATAATTTTGAAGCCGTTATTGATTTGGGACAAGTTCGCCCAATTAATTCCATATCTACTAGTTTTCTTCAAAATGTGGGAAGTTGGATTTGGCTCCCTAACCATGTGACTTTCGCCGTATCGAATGATGGCGATACTTATGAGGACTTAGGAAATGTCTCTCATGAAATTCCTTTAAGAACGGACGATCCAGTGATTCATGAATTCAGACAAACTGTTGACAAGAATATTCGTTATATAAAAATAAAAGCCATAAATATTGAAACATGTCCCGATTGGCACCACGGTGCCGGTGGACCAGCTTGGATATTTATTGACGAAATAATAATCGATTAATTTTTCTTTTTCTCACCAAAAGCCTTCTGTTGCCGTTCAACTTCTTTCAATTTTATAGCGTTGAGTTCTTTTTTCAATTTCCTGCCTCAACTTGCCATCGGACACACTAGGCGAGACTGCTTGTTTTATAGAAATTACAGAACTTGCCTTTGACTCTGTATCACTAAAAACCATATCAATTTTGGCCGGGATACTTTCAAAAACGAGTTCAGTGCTGGTGGGTGTATTTATTCCTTCAAGTACGACTGAAGCTTTAACCTTGATTTTCCCGGCTTTTGTCGTTGACTGAATTAACACTGGTGCAGTGCCCCATCGAATAGGGCTGGGATTTGACAGAAACATTTCCCCCCCGATAATATTCCCCTCCCCTTCAGTCTCAAATTCAATAGAGGAATTATTTAACCTTTTAATGTTTCCATTCTTATCTGCTATGGCGGCAATTATTACAATTAGATCAGATCCATTAGCGGAGAGATCCACATTTTCATTATCAATCCACATGATTAGTTTTTCAGCTCTTCTAGCCGGAGATACCTTATGAGATACGACTATTTCACCATTTATAAAACCATCTGCCCGCATGAATACTTCTGTCTGTTTTCCGGCTCTGGATTTTTCTTTATCGGCCATAAAATCATAAACGTTTTTAAAGACAATAATAGGACTTGGCATTCCAATTGGAGATCCTTTTTTCTTATAGATATACTCATTCCCATTTTTAAAGACTGTGAGTTTTACTTCATCACAATTAGAATAAACAACAACATCCTTCCCTGAGAAAGGTGTCATTTCATGGGCAATAAATATCATCGGCCCAGTTTCCGCTAAGACATTACTTTTTTGGGGATTACGTTGGGACATGAACATATAATAGGCATATTTAGGCTGACGGAATACATCCATAATTCCGCCGTAAAATGGATCGGGATGATATCCTCTTTGGTGGTCGAATGAATGCCAAAAAGATCCGCCAATATGCTGGGGAGTTGTACGAAATAGTCCATCATAACTAGTATATTTATAATTTGGTTTGGCATAGTGCTGGGCTTGAATTAGCATAGGTGTTTCACCCCACTCTATGTTTACCCTACTAGGTGAATTATGTGAATTCCAGTCATCAACATTATCCCCCCATTCCCTGGTAAAATAAGTCTTTTGGGGGTCCAAATGTTTTAAGGCCCAACGATCCTCACCAATGGATGGATGACCAAATAATATTTGAAAATATTCATTCCCTTTAGCCTCTGCATCACAAGCAGCATAAGAATTGGGATAGGGAAATTCTTCATCAATAATTTTTCGGGCATTTTTAGCAAAATGATCCGGATACCAAGTTTCATTTAAAATTGGTTCCCATAACCATACAGAAGGGTGGTTTCGATCTCTTCGAACCATATTGCGGATATCATTGTACACCCGCTTCTCAAAGATCGGTGCTTCATTCCAAAACTGCCATCCTGGTGTATTAACAATAACAAACAATCCCAATTCATCACAGGCATCCATGAAAGCCGGATCCTGCGGATAATGTGCATTTCGTATTACTTTTAATCCTACATCTCTAAGTTTTTTAGCATCACGCCAATGGGTATTGTTTGGAACAGCGTTTCCTACAAGGGCGAAATCTTGATGACGATTGGCACCAATCAACGGTTTTTTATAAGGTTTACCATTCAGCCAAAAACCATCTTTTCCTTTAAATTCAAAACTTCTAATTCCTATGCGGCGAGAGTACCCATCTACCACTCTTCCTTTCACATCTTTGATAATGACCTTCAGTTTGTAGAGATTGGGCGATTCGGGTGACCATAATTGGGGGTTTTCTACTAAAACATGTTTTTCAAATGTGCCTGTATTTTGCTTTTGTAGTTTTATATCTTGATTCACAGACAAAACACTTTGGCCACTTTCACTCAATAATTCATAATGAATTGATCCTTCATAATTCTTTATACCTTCATTTCGAAGATGAATACGTAGCATTATTTCCGATTTTTGGTTGGAAACTTGAGGATATGCAATCAATAAACCTCCTCCTGCTACTGCATCTTCGAAGTTAGGATTTGTGATATAAACTTTATTATGTGTCACCATCCAACAGTCACGGTAGATACCACCAAAATACGCAAAGTCCAATGCAGATTGTGCCTTCCCCGGAGGGTAAAGAGGATCATCACCATTGTCAGCCCACACCGCAATAACATTTTCACTTCCCCAATTCAGATAATCCCCGACATCAACAACAATGGGAAGGAAACCCCCGAAATTCTCCTTAAGTAATTCGCCATTCACCCAAATTCTGGATTTCCCCATAATCGCTTCAAAGTGGAGAAATATCTTTTTTCCTTTCAATTTTATATCTGGGGTAAAATGCTTTCGATACCATACTTCTCCCTGGTAATTGACACTTCCACTGGCTTCTGTAGGTAAATATTCTATACCATGGGGAATAGAAATGACCGGCCAGTCCTTATCATTAAAATCCAAATTACTTGCCCCGGCTGATTCCCCTTTGTGAAACCGCCAAGCCACATTCATAGAAAAGACCTCTCGTCCAGTATCATCTAATTGGAAAAACCCAGCAGTAGAGAATTCCGGCTGATGATCAGCCAACAATCTGGAACAAATAAATAAGAGAAAAATATTTAATACTTTTCGAGTCATCACTTGTCCCAAGATTATTTTATTCATCAATGTCACCATCACAATCATTATCTGCATTGTCAATTATTTCCGTAGCGCCAGGATAAATGGCAGCATTAGAATCATTACAATCTGAACTGCTAATCTCATATCCGGAGGGCTGATTGCACGCTTGGAATGGATTATATATATCACCAAACCCGTCCTGATCATTATCCAGATAATAAGTGCCAACGGAATCATTTACACAATCTCCTGCTACCAAGGATTGATCAACTGATTTCAGTAAAGACAGTGCAGAAAAATCATCCTGCCCCAATTCCCAGATCATAATACCACCTGCTTTTTTCAATGCCAATTGGCTCTTATGGGCGACCATATGAATACCATTATAATATATCTCGTCCTTTTGGTTTAAATACGCGTACTCTGGTTTCTCTTTAATTATATCACTAAATGTTAAACTTTCAATGTTACTTGGGTCAAAATTGTGTCCGTAAAAGGGCATTCCTAGAATAATCTTTTCTTTGCGAATTCCTTTTGTATTTACCCAGAAATTCAATGACCTTTCAGCGAGGTTATAGGAAGAATGCTGTCCCGGTTTTGATGGATTCCATGGTCCCGTTTCATCGTAGATCATCACATTAATAAAATCAAATGATTCCAATGTTTCCTGTGTAATATTATTTCGTGATCGTGTTGATGGTAAAGCTGCAGTTATGGCTTTCCCTTTTGCATGAAGATGGTCTTTTAATTCACTTACAAAGGTATTGTAGTTGGAGCCCAGTTTTGAGATGAGAGCCCCTTCCAAATCCACATCAATTCCATCTAGATTGTATTTTTCAATATAATCCATCATTGCTTTAATACTACCGGTTCTTTTCTTTTCGGAAAGATGGTCTACCCAAATATTTTCTTTCTCATCAGAAAAACCTCCCCCTCCGATGGATAACATTATTTTTATATTTGATTCTTTGATTTTGGATACGATTGACTGAATGTCTGCATTACCGTTAAAAGAAAAAGAACCATCCTTATTAAAATTCCCAAATGCCAACATGAGGTAATTAACCTTCTTAAACTCAATTTTATCGGCTAAATAAAAACGATATTGGGGCAAATATCCTACACGCTTAAAGGATGTATCAACCTGATAAATATCAATTAAATCTTCCGTAATCTCCATTTTATCGCTACATCCTGAAAATAATATGAATACCAATAATATATTAAATCGTAGTAATCTTTTGTAATTCATTATACTCAATTATTTATTAAAATGAAACATCTGAAGATGGTCATTATTATTTCCCACAATGATAATTGCTTTATTACCGGTTAAAGCCAATTCCAATGATTTCACATCTCCCGGTGTAAAAAAACCACTCTCTTTTGCATTTATAGAGTCGAACTTACCGGTACCGTCTCCTAATAATAACAATCCATTCCCTGCATCATTACGTGGTGTTTCAATTTCAGATACAAATAAATTTCCTGCAATAAGTGCATCCAGAAATCCGTCACGATTAAAGTCTTCTACAATAATATCATTAATATTTGAAAACTGGGCCGCTACTGGCAAGGCGTGCATTTTAAATGTACCATTCCCTAAATTTTCAATATAGGAACTGGCGAATGTATAAGCTTCATAGTGAAGTGCTTGCTCTAAATTTATTGTGCCATAAACGTCATTCAAACTCATTGATGCAAAAAGGTCATATTGACCAATTTGGGTTTTAAGCTGGGGGATTTGATTAGATGAACATGAAAATCCTCGGAGTGGATATTTTTCACCAAAATTATAATAACCCAACACCACATCTTTACTGCCATTTTCATCAAAATCATAATAATGAACATCGAAAGGTTCAGAAACGGTTGTCTTGTATTTATAGTTCAACCCGAGATTCCCAGCAATAAAATCATCATCTCCGTCATTATCGAAATCGCCTTTTTCAATTGAGAACCACCAACCATCGGAATTCTCAAATCCTGGAGGAGAATCTAGTTTTAACAAAATACCATCTCGATTTTGGAATACGGTGATGGGCATCCATTCACCCACAACAATAAGATCATCGTCCCCGTCTGAATCGTAATCAATCCATATAGCATCTGTGACCATACCAATATTATTTAAACCGTTTGCTTTTTGATTTGTCACATCTTCCAATTGACCATTATTATTTTCAAGAAGTAAACTCGATGTTGGACGAGGATATTCATGAGGTAAATGACGGCCGCCGATAAATACATCCATATCCCCATCACCGTTATAATCGCTGGCCCTCACTTTGGATCCGCTAATACCAATACTAGGCAAATGAGTGAATGATTTGGTGAAATGTCCTTTTCCGTTATTTATATAAATACGGTCCTGATATATTGCTGAGATTCCAGGTTTTGAATTACCACCGCTGACCACATAAAGATCTTTGTCACCGTCATTATCTATATCAAAAAATGCCGCATCAATATCTTCATGCACTTTATCCTTTGACCATGGGTTAGAGTTTGACCTTCTAAAACTACCATTTGTAAACTGCAAAAATAGTTTTCCCGATTCTCCCATTGCACCACCAATATAAACATCATCTTTCCCATCACCATTCACATCTCCAACAGCCATCCCAGGACCGAATTGAGACATTTTATGGGGAAGAAGAATTTGTTTTTTATAATCGTCAAATTCATTTTCAATATGTTGAAAATCAATTCCTAAATTGACAACTTCACGAAAAATAGGATTTAATAAAACGGTATCTTCCGGTTTTTCAATTCGATTTGATTTATTCTTATCAATGGTAAGTATTTGATCTCCTTTAATATTCGAAAGGATGGTTAGACTGTTGTCCGGCCATGTGATTGTTATTTGATCAACCGTTTTTGTTTTTCCTAATCCAAAATGAACCACTTGTTCACTGGTGGAATACATACCGCGAACATTAGTTGTCTCGACAAATTGCGTTTTTCCGCTGGCTTCGATCTTAACTTTTGTTCCAAATAAAACGCCATCATCCTTTAACTTAATTCGCACATAATGATTCTCAAGTCGGTCACTGTTATTTTCATATATAAATGCTTTTTCATTTATATTATTAACGATTAAATCCAAATCTCCGTCATTATCCAAGTCCGCATAGGCAGAACCGTTTGAAAATGATTCATGATCCAATCCCCAAGATTTTGAAACATTAGAAAATTTTAAGTCTCCATTATTTTTGTATGCATAGTTACCAATCTTTTGGGATGGTAATAAGGATAATGTTTTATCCAAATCAAGTATATCAAATAGTTCAATGTCGCCCTGGTTAGGATGTTGATTTACATAATCATTTGAAAAATTAGTGATATACTCACCCACAGCTTTGGATGCATCTGTATTACGGATATCCCGAAGCAACCCATTAGTAATATAAATATCCTTTTGACCGTCATTGTCAAAATCGGCCATGAGGTTGGACCAACTCCAATCTGTAGAAGCAGTACCAGTCAACTGTGCAATCTCACTAAAAGTCAAATCACCATTATTTAATTGAAGAGTATTGAACATATATTGGTAATGGCCACCGTTATTAACCACATCCCAGAATATTTTTGGATTCATACCACTCATGTTGGATTTCAACCTAAAGTTATCTTCAGCTACCATATCCACGATCATCGGATCAAGAAAACCATCATTATTAATATCAACAGCATCCACACCCATACTGTAATATGACATATGCCTTAATGCCTTATTTGTAATATTAGAAAAACTGCCATCTTTGTTATTGATATACAATTGATCTGGAGCATAGAAATCGTGGGAAACATAAAGATCGGTCCAACCATCATTATTGAGATCACTGGCAGTAACCGCATTGGGAAATCCCGTTTGGAGAAGTTTGGCTTCTATAGTAACATCTATAAAATGGGTATTATTCACATTTTTATAAAGAACAGAAGCATATTTTTGACGGAGTAGTTTTGTACCGAAATGTTCGGAGTAACTTCCCGGGTTTGGCGGTTGATTTAGAATATATAAATCCAATAGGCCGTCATTATCATAATCCATAAAAACAGAATGACGTGTCCGTTCAGGATTATCAATTCCATACTTTTTCGCCTTTTCAGTAAAAGTTAAATCACCATTATTGATATATAATTTGTTTCGTCTTTTTTCAGGCTCATTATCATAGAGTTCTATGCTAACATAAATGTCATCCCATCCATCTCCATTCACATCGGCAATTGTTATACCAGAAGACCAACTACCATCATCAATGATTCCCGCTTTATGAGTGATATTATCAAACTTCATTGCTCCTTTGTTGATATATAGTTGGTCCGACACGAGGTTGCCGGCAAAATAAAGGTCAACTAAACCATCCTTATTAAAATCACCAACACCAACCCCAGCGCCACCATAATAATTGGCATAGATAAGAATATTGTGTTCTTTCTTATCTACTATAGTATTCTCAAAGTGCACTCCAGTTCGGTCTGGCAATAAAAGAGAAAATAGTTTATCTTCTTGAGAAAATAGAGTAGACATAGTTAAAAAATAAAAAGTCGACTGGCGTATTATTGTACTAAAGATCATTCTATAATGTACGCTGGAACCCTTTCATAAAAAAATAAGGGAGAGCATATGCCCTCCCTTATTTTTTACTCACTAAAATATGTGGAGATGTGAGTTTAGTAAAGGCTTTTTAAAGTTCCTTCTATTTATCCCACCATACACGAGTCGTTAGGTTATCCGCTCCCTGTGCAGCAACTGCTGCTTCATAGTTGGCAGTATTCCTTGATTTTTCACCCGTAGCGTAAATCATCCTTCTTGGAATGGTACCATTGGTCACATTTCCAGGATAATTGACTGGTGTCAATGTTGGGAATCCGGTTCTTCTCCAGTTTGCGTAACCTTCATATTCATTTAAGAATGTGGCGGCCCAAACCTGATTGCCAATCATTTCTAATCCATTGGCAGAACTATAAGGATTTGCAGTCAAGTATGTTGTAATAGCTGCATCTGTGATTTCAGTACCACCATAGAGCGCTAAGTATTTCATGGCTGCCGTCACACCTTTATTGTAATGACCTGCAGCATCACCATCGCCCCAGCCACGTTCAGCAGCTTCAGCAAGCAGTAATTCAACTTCTGCATATGTTTGGAAGAACATAGGATCATCTTCACCGGTGATACCTGTACCTGATACTCTATTTGGTTGAGAGTAGTTGTCCAAATTGGCTTCCCCAGTGGCTTCTTTCAAGGTTGAAGAGCTGTAGCCATTCGGTAAACCTTTATGGCCACCGGCCCCAGGTTGTGCATAAACATCTAGTCTTGGGTCACCTGTTAAGAAATCAATGAAGGTTTTAGATATTCGCATATTTCCATCAGCAGAAAAGACCTCACCATTGCCATTTTTATTAAGACCACTTTCAGTGGTATGAATAATGTAAGCAATATCATCATTGGAAGTCATAACACCACCAACGATTGCTTTTTTAACCCATGACTCTGCTCCAGCAGCATCCACTTTAGACATTCTCATGCCAAGACGTAGCATCATGGAATAAGCAAACTTCTTCCATTTACCTTGATCTCCATTATACATGAAGTCTTGACTTCCAAATCCGGATGTACCGGAACTCAGGGCTGAAGCTGCTTCATCCAATTCCTTCAACATATCCGCATAAATATCTTTCTGTGCGTCATATTTAGGCTGAAGGATTCCGTCTGAGTATCCTTTACCTGCTTCACTGTAAGGAATATTTCCATGCATATCAGTTAACCGATGAAAAATAAATACACGCATTATACGTGCAATTGCTTTCATTTCAGCCGGTTTTTCTTCTGCATCTATTTGGTTTAAAATATCCTGAACCACTTTAGCACATCCCTGGTAATAGGTGTCCATCAATGATGCAGAATAGCCTTCATTCAGTGTGTACTTATCTCCAGTCCAATAGCCCGCGGTCGCAGCAAAATGCTGGATCATGGTTGAACCGTAGATCAAGTTTGCCCGCCAGGCGACATACCTGTTGGCGGATGTTTCCAGTAACAATGATGTGAATTTATATCCAACGTCAATATTACTTGCTGCTGCAGGATTCACATTCATTTCGGCAAAACCATCATCACAAGATGTGGCCAAAAGTGTAAATGCAGTCAAAATTATTATTCGTTTTTTCATGATTATTTCTCCTAGAATTTCACGTTTAAGCTTAAGCCATAGCTCTTAGTCTGAGGAAGGCCATAATATTCAAGGCCTTGAGCATTCCCAGCATTATAAGCTGCTTCAGGTGCGACATTTTCTACAGACTTCTTCAGGTAGAATAAGTTTCTAGCAATGAATGAAACGCTCGCACTTTGAAAAGGCGTTTTTTCAATCATTGAAGAAGGCAATCTATACCCAATACTTAAGCTTGACAATCTGAGATAATCTGCATCATAAACAAACTTTTCTGCAATACCTGAGAGATGCCCGTAATAAACATTCAAGTTCTCAGGAGCAACTGTCCATTCACCTTTAGCACCTGTGGCTGCATCGGTTCCAGACACTTTCAGACCAGATTCTCTACCTTCCATTGTATCTTTATGCAGACCTCTACTATAAGCAGTTGTATTGGTACCAGAAAAGATCTGAGCACCAAATTTTCCGTCAAGAAGAAATCTAACATTAAAGTCCTTGTATCGGATGTTATTTGAAATCCCAATAGAGATAGGTGGAACACCTTCCCCAAGAATTTTGTAACCACCCTTTTTGGCTCTCGGAATACCATTTGAATCGACATCATACAGGATGGAACCATCATCAGCGCGTTTAAATGACTCCCCATAAAGCAATCCATAGGATTCCCCTACCATGTGAATGATTTCAACATTCCGTGTCCTTGGAGTTCCCAAACCAATGTTCCCATCAATATCGTTTGTTTTCACAACGACGCCTTTATTGTTGGCACCATTCAAACTGATATCCCAGCTGAGATCTTTAGTTTGAATTGGAGTTCCAGATATTAAATACTCAAGTCCTGAGTTTTCAATCTGCCCCAAATTATCACTGGCACTTCCAAAACCGGATGTTTGTGAAGTTCCTACACCAACAATATCATTAGTCGTTACGTTTTTATAGTAAGCCAAATCCAATCTTAATCGGCCTTCAAATAATCTAGCATCAACACCAAACTCAGTCTCAGATTTGCTCAATGGCACCAAGTTTAATTTTGGAATATTACTTCCATTAATACCACCCATAATCTGACCCAGATGTTGCGTATCCCAAAGCTTATAACTCAATGAGAGCGCATATGGATTACTAGCGCCACCAGCAACATTCGATACGGCAATCCGTAATTTGGCAAAATCTACCATTGATGGAAGACTAACCATTTCCGAAAGAATCAAACTGGCACTAATAGATGTATAGAGATCGTTGTTTGGTGCTTCTTTACCTGGGTAAGATAAAGTTGAGAACCAATCTTTTCGAGCTGTCGATGTCACATAGACCATATCGTTATAAGATAGCCCAAGTGAACCAGTTACTGAACCAACTTCTTTTTCACTATAACCAAACCAACCACTTGAACTTTTAAGGTTATTCACATGATTAATTCCTGGCAATACAAATCCACTACCACTTACACCCAAACTTTCGTCAAGCACATTATTTTTAGCAACGCCGATAAAAGAATTGGTTGATAATCCAGAAACAAGATCTTTTTCTACGCCAACCATGAAATCCATGTCTAAAATAGAAAGTCTTTTTTCTGTTTCACCCATACCACCACTACCATCATATGCTGTACCATAAGGCGTCATCCACTGGGCATTAATAGTAAAGTGATCAAGTCCTGCACGGCCTTTTAGATAAAGCCAGTCCAAGACATTGTATCGAACTGAAGCCGAATTAATAAAGCGATGTTTTCTTGTTGTATTGATAAATTGATTGGCAGCCCAATAAGGGTTAGTTGTATATGGGCTCGTAGAAATGCGCAATTCTTTGCCATCTTCACCCATACCTGCACCATCGGTACCAGTCATTGTAGTCACATCTACGCTTGGGGCAAATGTCGCCGCAGAGTAGTTTGCATTTTTTGGAGAATCAGACATACTGACACGGCCATGAACATCCTCATCTACATATTTAACATTGACTTGCACTTCAATCTTATCACTATGATTTGAAACAGCATTCAAAGAAAATGATTTCCGATTCATCCTTGATCCTGGCATAATGTCATCATGATCCAAGTTGGTTGCAGAAAAACGGTAATTCATTTTGTCACCACCATTGGATAGCGCTACTGAATTTATTGCTGTTTTACCAGTTCGGTAAAATGAGCTCAGATTATTATGACTGCTGTACGGTGCGGATGATCCATCCCATTGGGTAGCACTGGAGCCATCCATTTTGGCGCCCCATGCGCCTCCGATATTGTCAAGTGCTTCAGCTTGAGTCGAGGGCTTCAAACCTTTTTCACCTGAGCCATATGTATTTTGGTAATCCAATAGACTCTCATCAAGGCTTCTGTATGTTGTTGAATTGGAATACTCAAGGCCCAAACCAGTCTGGCCTTTTCCTGTCTTTGTATTAATAATAATGACACCATTGGCTGCGCGAGAGCCATAAAGTGCGGAGGCTGCACCACCTTTAAGTACACTAACAGATTCAATATCATCTGCGTTAATACTGGATATTCCATCACCACCATCGGCGCCACCCCACATACCGGCCGACCCTTCGTTTCTATTCCCAATAGGGATCCCATCGATAATATATAAAGGCTGATTGTCACCCGTTAGTGAACTGTTACCGCGGATGATCACCCGACTAGTTCCAGCACCACCAGTAGCATTTGTCGTAACGTTTACGCCAGCCACTTTGCCCTGAAGGGCTTCAATGGCATTGGGCTCTTTAATCAAGGAGAGTTCTTCACCTTTAACTTCGGTGAGGGAAAATCCCAATGCTTTCGTTTTTTGTTTAATACCCAATGCTGTGACCACGACTTCTTCACCTGCAAGAGCAGATGTAGCCAATGAAAAGTCAGCTTGAGTTGTTTTTCCACTAGCAACTGCAATATTTTCTACAGTGCTACTTTCGAATCCGATATATTCAGCACGCACTGAATAGGTACCGGAAGCAATTTTAATTTCGTAAAACCCATTGTTGTCTGATGTACTACCATATGCCGTTCCAACAACAATAATGTTCGCGCCCGGTAACGGCGCCCCATCTTTAGATGCCACATTACCATAAATGGTACCTGTAGCCTGGGCCATCACAAAACCGGCTGTAAGCATTAAATAAAATGCAGCAACCTTTAAAATGTGTTTAGCTCTCATATATTTCCTCTTTTGGTTTTATTAAAGAATTTATCTCTCCACTATTCGCCTGAGACAATCACTACTATTTTAATTGATTTCAATACCATTTATTCGCACAAACGTATGTTAATCAACGATAGAAACATAAACACTGAGAAACGTGAGTTGCAACATCTATTTAAAAAATTATTCATCCATTCATTAGTAAAATTTTGGTAGGTATAATTTTTATAGCTTATAGAGGATTATTATCAAATTATTAATCAATTAAATTTCATAGATCTATGAAGAATATTTTATTATAAAGTATGCAAATTCTTTAAATTATATTTAGGGTAATGAAAATAAAATACACGTGTGTTATAATTTTTGTTTAAATTGATACCGTACTTGAAATACTAAAAAGACACAAATTGGGGAATGACGAATAAATTTCTGATAAAGTAATATCGTTAAATCCTAATGTATAGATAGTTGGAGAACATTTCAAAATAAAAGTGAAATTCGCTTTTACAGAGAATTCAAAGCAATGAGTAAATAAGGTATGAAATAATTAATGCTACATCGCTCGCGGTTCTTACAAATTAAATGAGATTCTACCATATCAACATACGGAAGCTCTCCTCCGTTGTTAAACGACAATTGATATTTTGACTCATTTAGGAGAACCGCGAGCATCCTTTCATTTGCTTTATTAAACACCCACCATTTCATCAGATCCTTTCATAATAGAATCTACCCATCGTTTTAAACAGCACATATATCGACTCTTGAATTACCGATTAAGATTCAGGCATTTGTGTTTCCGAATTCTGTTATAGACCGCCCAACTATTAATGAGAACAAAACTAATGATGATGATTTCAAAAACATTTATTCACTTTATTATAATTACTGTCATAATGAATGGATGCTCAACTGATTCAAAAAACGATTCTAAAGGACATACTGTATCTGCATATATTGTAGGCCAACCGACTTTTCCTGCAGGCCGAGGAAACAAAAACGAGCGAATAATGCTTATAAACCTAAAAACTGAATATGAATCTATACCTGGCGTGGCGAATGCCATTTCTATAACCTTGGGAGACACTAAATTATCTATAATAGAAAAAGTAAAAATATTCTATTCAAAAGGTGAAAAAAACCTGGATATAAACAATTTATTCGGGACTGCTGTTCCAAACTCAGGAACAATCACCATTACTGGGCAACAACAACTTAAGCCCGGCCATAATTATTTTTGGGTCACTTATGATATCACCCAAGTTGCAAAAGAGGGTGATACTATTGATGCGACCTGTGAATCCATCACAGTAAATGATAATTCACATGCGATGGAATATACTGAATTTCCAGGATCGAGGGAGATTCTGCTGGCCAATAAGGTTCTTTATTCCGGTGGCGACTATGGGTCAGGAAATTATCGCATACCAGCCATTTGTACTGGGCTGGATGGCACACTAATCACAGCAGCAGACAGGAGAATTGATCCTCGTGACTTACCGGGAAACATTGACATTATAATTCGCAGAAGCACCGACAATGGTGACACTTGGTCAGAACCGGTAATCGCTGCAGATTTTGGAGGCAATGGTGCTTCCGATCCCGCCTTGGTTGTGGATCGAACAACGGGCAATATTATTCTCATGTTTGCTTCTCACAATGGATTGTTTGCCTCTACCCCATCGAATAAAATCAGATTTAATGTGTCACGAAGTATGGACAACGGGTTGACTTGGAGCAAACCTAAAGATCTATCAGACCAGATATATTCATCCTGGCACGCTGCATGGGTAGCCTCAGGCAGTGCACATCAATTGCGATCAGGCCGTATTGTTGCAGTGGTTGGGGTAAGACCAGATGCAGGTAGAACCCTGACAAACCATATGATCTACAGCGACGATGGTGGTGAATCGTGGAAATTCTCCCAAGGATCACCAAATCCATCGGGAGGCGGGGATGAATCAAAAATAATTGAATTAGATAATGGTAACCTGTTGATGAATATCCGCTCATCAGGAGGGTATAGGAAAACATCCATTTCGACAGACGGCGGTGAATCTTGGTCACCAAGCCAAGTAGAAAATCAACTGATTGATCCAAGAGTGAATGCTGATTTGATTCGCTACACTTCTACATTGGATGGGTTTGACAAAAGTCGTCTGCTCTTTTCAAACCCACGAGATCCCTCTCAAAGAAGGAATCTCCATGTCTATCTCAGTACAGATGAAGGCGTTACTTGGCCAACTGATTACTCAAAACAAATATATGAAGGCCTTTCTGGTTACTCAAGTCTTACAATTTTGAAGGATGGCACCATTGGTCTCTTTTATGAGAATGGGGAGAATGAGCTATATCAATTATATTTCACGAGATTTAGCTTGAATTGGCTCACGGGTGGGAAAGATACCTATCAACCCCAGTAATAAATTAAAAAGGTATAAAAAAACTACAGCTACATCGATTGCGGTTCTCATATTCTAAATGAGATTCTACCATATCAACATATGGAAGCTCACCGCCATTGTTAAACTACAATTGATATTTTAGCTCTTTTATGAGGATTGCGAGCATTTTTTATAATGAGCGTATTTTTTATGACTAATCGTTGGAAAGAAAAATATAGTTTATTTTATTTAAATTTAATTTCATCACAAAATATCCATGCTTTTCCATCAGCCCCTTGATGCCAACTAGGGCATGTGCCCATATTTTTAGCTACAATTTTTACTTTACGAACCAATACAGGATCAATATTTACAATTGATTCATTTATAAAGGCCGGTTCTTTATTATCTGAAATGGAATGATTCCATTTCCCAACCGATTCGAAGGTATTGCCTTCGCCCATAATTAATATCTCCATTTCAAGGGGCAACCAAATCCATGATTTATAATCTTGCAGAAAACTTGCAGTTATTTGAGATATTAAAGTTGGTTTTGTAAAATTTAATATTAATACCATATCCTTTTCTTCAAACCCCATCCAAAAGCCATCTGCAAATTGAGTTGACCCCCGATAACCATCTGTCAAAGCATTCTCTCCACCGCGATATTTTTCTGCATTTGGATTTAATAGTTCGGGAACATTATTCAATCCTAAATGCTGTTCTTTTACCTTGTCTTTTAATAGTGGGTTAATCCATTTATTTGAATCTAAGGGTACGAGAAAAAAATGGCTTGGGTTATGGTGAAGGACGAGAATTATTTGGTTTTTTCCCGTTCGGATAGGTAATAAAACTTTTCCACTTCCAAATCGATTTTCAGTACCTATTTTACGGTGAATTTTTAAACTCCCATTTACCCATCCATAATAAGGGGTGTCACTCTCAATAATAAAAGGCATATCTCCAGAATTTTGAGACCAAAACTCAACCATGATGTATTGTCGGTCTAAATTAGAAAATTCATAATAACCGCTAAGAATATTCGTTTCTTTTCGCCAAGAATATTCTTCTATATTTAGAAAACCTTCTTTTAAACCGAGGTCTTCTACTCTTTCACCCGAAAATTTCTTTTTTAAATTTTGATCCCCTTCATGAATAAAGTCCAAAATATAACTCTCTATTTTACTATCACCATCTTCTGGAAACTGAAAATAGCTCACCATCTTTTTTATTTGGCTAGGAGTAAGGTCTTTGTCTGCACTATTCTCCATGGTCAACAGAATAGCCGACCGGATTAGAGGATCAAATATTTGAGTTTCAATTTCTTCTAATAGATTTATGCTTTCAACAAGATTCAATTTCCCTAATTGTCTTATCATAAAAAGGGTTAAATCCCTGTCCATGTCGGGTAAAAGTTCACGAATTAATGCTATTCCAGATTTGGGTGAATTTTCAATTAATGAAGCCACCGCAAATGGAATCATTTGCGGTTCTTTTTTTAATAATAAAATTAATGACTGTATATCCTTTATATTTTTATTCACCAAATACATTGCTCGCGATTTTAATGATTCAAAATGGCCATCTTCATTTGCATCTATCCAGAGGGGATTCGTGAATCCTAACGGTGTAATAGGATCTGGTGCATTGTGAATCATTGGCGCCATTGATTCATTTCCACTGGCAATGGCCATTAACCATGTGTCTTGTGAAAAATCCATAGTAAAAGTTTTATCAAATCTCACAGGTGCCCCAGTTTTCGATATCTTTATATTTTTCACAATTAATCCATTTGCAATTATTTGAACTTGCCTGCAATCAACCCAATTGGGTCCCTGTACTTTAACCCGAATATCAACAAGACCTCCCACTAAAGTCGTATCATTCCTCGGTTGAATCCCATTGACCCACATTTGAACAAACAATCCTTGAGAAACTGAAACTTTTCCACGATTAATATGATCACTCATCTCTTTTTCATCGATTAATTTTGGGTCATCTGTCGAACTTTGAATAAAATTCCGTGGTACCCCTGGTAATAATTTTTCGACTGCATGACTATCTGAATTACCAACACCTGTTATGCGTCGACCGCTGTTTAACATATTATACCAATCTTGGCGAACAGAATAAGGGTTTTTTGCTGTGGCTTCCCAACCCCATCCTGAGTTTTCATTAAGTATTTCAATGGCATCGAAATCCCAACTCCAATTTTTATTATCCGTATCAGCTAAATATTCATCCATATCCATTAAGGTAAAATAATCAATACCATTCCAACGTGGATGATTCACTTGAATGACTGCCATTTTATTTTCTAACCTTATTTGCTTAAATAATTTATTAGCATCCACCGAGTCTATAACAACCGGCTCTGAGCCTTTTTTCAGAGGGAAACTATTGAAATGGCCAAACTGAGTACTCACCTCATTCCCTACTGAACCAAAGATATATTTCGTAGCATCCAAAGAAGTAATAACCGTGTCATAGTCCACCACGTGATTATGATCAGTTGCTACTGCCCATTCTACACCCTCACCAATGCACGAAATAATACGTTCTTCCATGTTTGAATCTCCATGGCCAGAATGTGTAACCGTATGAAGATGCATATCCCCAGATACATATCCATATGTATCAACACTTCTTTTTATTTTTAAAGTTATAGAGGAAAAATTTTGGTTTTGAAGGATTAACGATTCTTTTGCATTATCAAATTCCATACCTCGGCCAGCCCATACATTATATTTTCCTGTTGGAATAATAATCGTATCCAATCCTGTAAGTGTATAAATGGTATGATTTCTAACAGCTAAATTTTTGGTCGAGGACAAACCTAGATCCACGGGTTCTTCACCATCAAAGAACATCCATTTCCCAGGAATAGGTTTCCCCGAATCCTTATCTAATAATTTAATCTCCAACTTACCCATTCCCTCTGGAATTGTCTTGTCAACTTGAACACATGACATTATCAAAATGATCAATGAAACAAGCCACAAAGTTTGTAATCTTTTTTTATATATAATTTTCACAATGAAATCTTTCATACCGTTTTTATTGAATTAATTTTATCATGTCCAAATGCTCTTCTGTCAATGCATTTACCGAAAATAATACAACCCCATTCGCACCACCTTCTCTAGATTGACCAATGGCAATTTTTAGTTCATCTGGTGATAAAGAGCCTATAAACAAACCCGATCGGTAATCCAATTTTCTCTCCGTTTCACCCACACCATTCGAAACGCTTGTTTTAATCCAGTCTAATTCTTCACCATAAAAATTGTGGTAATTCATTGGACAAGCTATATCCAAATCCCATGCACTCCAATCTTGACGTACCATTTTTCGAGATATTTCAGGATATGGAAATACGGCGGCTGATAGTTTCTTCCCCTTTGAATGCACAATTTCAGCAATTTCATTAACCAGTGATGTGAGTTTATCGAGTCGAAATTGGCGCCACTCCATACTCTCCTCAGGATGATCCAGACTAAAAGGATCCACCCCATATTTTTCTTTGAATCCCTTTATCGCATTGGGATGATATCCAAAATCATATTCAGGCATTTCTGTTGTTTGATTCAAACCGTACTTTGGTTGCAACATTTTTGGTAGAATTACATCACAATATCGAACATAGTCCAAATGAACTGATGCAATACCTTCTATTTCAGCATAGGATTCCATTACCTTCTTAATGTGAGTTCGAGCGCCCTCGCTAAAAGGACTCACCCATCGATAATAATTCACGTAAGGGCGATAATCATTACTGTTTTGACCATTTCGATTTACCGAATACCATTCCGGATGTTCGGCTGCTACCATATCACCGGGACGATTCATGACCCAAACCCAGGCATGGAGATTAATATTCCTCCCTTTTACGATATTGGCTAATTTTTGAATATTCTCCCGGCTCCCCTGGATAAAATAATCCGTTATACCTGCATCTGTATATTTATCAAAATATTCAAACCACTCTTTATTAGAACGATCTTGATAATTACCCCAAACACCAAAGGTAAATTTGGAGGAGTTTGATTTTGGGTTTTGGCACCCAAAAAACAAAAATAAAGCGAAGAAACAATAATGGATTTTTTTCATTTTAAATACGATCTCGCGTGTACCATGTAAGGCCCTTTAACTCTCGATTTTTTTGAGGTAATAGTTTGCTGGCTAAATATCCCATAAAAAAACAACTTCCTGTACCGATAGCGCCGTAAAGCAACCCATTGAGATCGGTATAATTTTTTACCCACCATAAGGACAAAACACATGCTGTAACACCTATCCATGCATGGATGGCATTGACACGTTTCGTGAATATGCCCAACATAAATAGACCGCCTAATGCTCCAAGCAAAAGGCCGATAATATCCATGAGGTAATCCCATAAATGCTTCACATCTGTTGAAGCAATAACGATTGCCGAAACAGTACCCATCACCCCCAAAACTAGGGTTATTTTTTTAGCAATAGATAAGAGGTTCTTTTGTCCTGGTCGAAGGCGTTGAATAAAATCAGTCGTTAGCACAGTGGCAATGGAATGCATACTGGAATCCAAACTACTCATGGCAGCGGCAAATACGCCGGCTATCAGCAGACCAGCCAATCCAGCAGGCAGTTCGTTGACGATAAAAATTGGGAAAACTTGATCTGCTTTATCGAAAGGTGGTAAATGGGAAGGAAATTGTTGAAAATAAATGAATAGGGCTGTGCCTAAACTGAAAAATAATATTGAACCTGGTATAGCTAATATTCCATTCGTATAAATAGCTTTAGCCGATTGATTTTCATCCGCAGTTGTCAAATATCGCTGCACAACTGCCTGGTCCGTTGTATAGGGCAGTAATACGGTAAATATGGCTCCCAGTAAAATAACGCCAAGGGTATCATCTTTTAGATTCCAATCCAAATTCACCCAAGTCAATTTTCCCTGTTCAGAAGCATGAGATAATGCACTTGCCAAGCCACCATCTATATTCATCATTATGATAAATAAAGCAACTATAGCACCACCCAGAAGCACACCTGTTTGTAATACATCTGTCCATATAACGGCTTCGATTCCGCCGAGTACTGTATAAAAAGTACTGAGGATACCCATCATAATAATGCAAACAACTACATCAAGTCCTGTTACCGCAGAAAGAGCCAGTGCAGGCAACAGGATTACAATTCCCATTCGAGCGAGTTGAAAAATCACAAATGAACTGCTACCTAATAATCGAATTCCAAGGCTAAACCGCATTTCTAAATATTCATACGCACTGGTTACATTAAGTCGACGAAAAAATGGTAAAAAGAAATAAACCACTATGGGGGCACAGGCAATGATACCCAATTGGATCAGAAAGCGAACCCAATCCGTGGCAAATGTTTTGGCTGGAATTGCCAAATAAGTTATAGCGCTGAGCTGGGTTGAATAAATGCTTAACCCTGCAGCCCACCATGGAATTCGTCGCCCTGCTAAAAAGTAGTCATCGGTGGTCTTTCCTCTCTTTGACACCCAAAAACCTATCCCCACCAGGACGATTAAGTAAATTCCCAATACAACCCAATTTAATGTACCAAACCCACCTTTTGATTCCATTGGTTTCATTTCCCATATCTGGGGTGACCGTATCCCCGGACTGATCTCACCGCTGGGAATAATGATGGATTCTCCCCATTGGATGGCTGATGTCGTTACATGACTGCTACCGGGAAAATCGCCATACTTTGACCAACGATTGGTGACCGTATTATAAAGAAGAATATCATTACTAAAACCATGATGGTTATTCAAAAATTGCTGTTGTTCTTTCTTAATTCGATCCTTTTCTTGTTGATTCCCATTTACTTCTGCTCGAGATATCTGTTCAGCCAATTTTGTTAAATATAAAAATCCTTTTCCGTCGGCGCCGCCAAAAACTGCAAGATGGTTAACACCCATCTTTGCCACTGTTCCCGCCATGACGCATCTTGGTTCGAGGTCACCCTCCACTTGGATATTCCCAAGAGATTCCCATTCGCCTCGACTGGGAACATACTTATGTGCGTCAGTGAGCATCTGCCACTGACCATTGATATTTGCACGGCCGCTAAAAATAAAAAGACTTTCTTCCCTTCCGTCGTTTTGGCTGACAGCTAACAAATGGGTTCTAGGCGCCCCATTCCAAGCTTGTAGTGATTGCCATTTATAATTTTCCGGTGATGTACGATTATTCAAATCTAACATCCAGAAATTATGTGTAGCTCCTGCCTCACTATCGCCACCAACAATATAAATTTTATTATCAATGATTGCCCCGGCCATTGCGGTTGTTGATTGAGGCAAATTTGGAATATCCACAATAGTGTTTTCATCCTCACCTGGTAAAAACCATTTATCAGAAATTTGTATTTCATCCTTCCATTGAATCACAAATATTTTATCTGAAATACCAGAAGACGTTTTGTATGATTTTGTTTTTGGATTTTTCTCGTGGTTCTTCCATTCGCCACCAATACAAATTATCCCATTAATAGTGGGAATAGATACACCATAAGCAAGACTTCGGGGTAACGTTACCGGACTATTATACCAACTATAATCATTACCATTTTTAATTAATACATGAATTTGATCGTTATAAATCTTAGGTGAATTGAATCCATCATCTGTTTTTTCCCACGGTACTCCATTTGGGAAATTGGCGCCTCCACTCAAAATCAGAACATCATTATGGATCCCTACAAATGGACCGGCAACACCCAATGGGTTTGGTAAATCAGGGAGTTTATTCCATGCCAATGATTGTGTGGCCCAAAGCATGGAACACACCGATGCAAATACTATAAATATTTTTTTATTCATAATTAATAAAGGGTGCCATAGGTAACCCCACCGAATTAATAAGGTTTAAAGCCGGTTCCGGATAAGGCGACCAACCATAACGAATTGCTTTCGGATTCATGATTTCCATATTGCTTAAAAGGATTTTATTTAATCCGAAAATCTTTGCTTCCGCATTGTACCATTCCCCTGCTTCATCCATTAATTCAAATCCAGTTGGTGGCATACCATTTTTGGTTTTTAATCCCTTAACAATGTGGTCAAATCTAAGTTCTAATTTTCCTTTTCTAAATCGTTTAGACTTAAGCGTGGGTCCATGACTTATAATATTCTTCCCATAGAATTGCTCCAAGGCGATACGAGCAAGACGGTCACCCACAGGCTGCTTTCGTTTGGGATGAACATCTGTTGGATTCCCCACATCCATGGTAATTGCCATACCCGTATTGGATACTGCATCATGAACTTTTTGCTGGCTGACACGAAACTCAACCCAGTGCGGTCTTTTCATTCCGGGTAATTGTACGAATAAAAATGGCATATCATCCTTCTGAAACTGTTCTCGCCAGTCTTGGATTAAAAGTTTTAGTAATGATTCATGCTGTGCAACCCGCCAGTCACTCACCGCATTTGATTCACCTTGATACCAGACGACACCCGAAACAGGTAATTGGATCATTGGCTTCATTCCCGCTTCCCACAAAAATCCGGGCTTAAAGGGATGGTTGTACCCCAGTTCATCCTCGGGGATAGGTAAACCTTTTTCAATGGCCTGTGTTAAATTTTCATTCCCGCGTTCCACAGTCCATGGTTCCAATGCTTTATTCTTGAACCAATCGCCCTCAACCATAATTTTGAGTTGAGGATGAGATGCCAATGCTTCTTTTCTAATCCATGCTTCAGCAGGTGAGCCACCTACAGATACATTGATTAATCCCACTGGCACATTCAATTCATCTTGAAGTTTTTCTCCAAAGAAATATCCAACACCAGAAAAAGGCGCTGCACTCTCAGGTGAGCTAATTTTCCATTCACCACTATAAAATTGATTTGGAAATAATTTATTTATGTCATCACCCAAATAAGGTACATTATATGTAGATAGTCCTTTTTTAAAGTTTAAAAGTCTAAGATTATTATTATTTGAATCCTCTATAGCTTCATGCCCCGTATCACTTGCAGATAAAGGCCATTCCATATTGGATTGGCCGGTACAAATCCAAACTTCTCCAACGAGAATATCGCGGATAATAATTTGGCCAGTTTTTGAACGAACCGCAAGCTCAATAGGGTTATGACTGACCCTTCTTTTTCGGAAACTGACATGCCAATTACCCTTTTCATCTACGATAGTTTGGATTGACCTTGAACCCAGTGTAATGGTTAATGAATCATTTGGTTCTGCATTTCCCCAAACTGGTATTGATACGCCCTGTTGAAATACCATATGATTACCAAACACACTTGCAATGGTTAAATCCTCACCATAAAGGACGGAAAAAGAAGTAAGAATAATCTTTAAAGAGATTATCCTGAATGATCGGCCCATCATGATTTCAAATCTGCTTCTAGCCATTTCCAACTATTCAAAAGCATGCGTGGCAAGTGGTATGGCCCCTTCCACATATTTCCTTTTAAGGGTACGGATACGCGACCATCCCGGTGAAGATATCCATACCATTCGCCATATTTTTTATCTGGAAAATGAGCGTAGGACCAATCATGAATTTGGCGATACATTTTTTCATAGCGCGGTTCTTTGGTAATGAGAAAAGCCAAAAGTGTTCCTAAAAGAGTTTCATTTTGAACCCACCACTGTTTCATATCATGCCAATATTCTTGGACGGGATTTCCATACACATCCCTAAAATAGTAAATACCACCATATTCTTCATCCCAACCCCGTTTCCACATCCAGTCTAACATCTGGCAACCAAGTTTAACAAGTTCAGGATCATTGTTTCTATTTCTTGCTTCTAAAAGAATAAACCATGCACCTTCTATTGCATGACCGGGATTAACTGTGCGACCATCAAAGTGGTCTAGAATTTCCCCATTTTCACCGACCGTTTCCATCACGCATTCTAGCTCAGGTTTCACGAAATAATCTCTTATTTCATTAATTGCCGCATCAATTTCCTCAGTGTAGGAATCATCTTCCAAGTTTTCCCGCATTTCTTGAGCAACACCTAATCGAATCATGGGTATAGCCAATCCTCTAGTGGGACGAGTGGCGGTAAATTTTTTTGGACTGAGTTCAGGATTCAATAAATACTTTTTAGCCAAATGATATGTATCGTTTGCCCGCTCAATCAATTTTTCATCCCCAGTGGCTTTTGCACATGCTGCATAAGCCTTAGCAGCAAAGAATTCAGTAAATACATATCGTCTTTTCCGAATGGGCTTACCTTCTCTTGTTACATGAAACCACATGCGCCCATCTATATCAAAACCATGTTTGGTAATAAATTCTACACCATGGAGGGCACCTTTTAACCAATCTTCTCGCTTTTCAACTGTATTATAAAGGGAGGCTAAAAGCCATGAAAATCGTCCTTGGGTCCACATACTTTTATCCGTATCAAGAATGCTCCCATCCCTATTACGCGAAATAATATATCCACCGCACTTTTCATCGATTGCCCGGGGAAACCAAAATGGAACTATATTATTTAATAAATCGTCTCGATAGATTTCTAAGAATTCTTTTTTACTTTGTGTGTTCATTTGCTCTTTCAAAAAAATTAATTTGATCTAATTCATTATACAGTGTTTCAATTTCATTTTTTGATAACTGCCGATGGGGCGGTCGTGCAGGTCCACAATCTACACCAAACTTTTTCATGAGTGCTTTTGCCGTTGGTAAGAAATCATACTTGGCTATAATATCTATAAATTGAATTGAATATTTCTGGAGTTTTTGTGCCTCTGAATGATTCCCGGAATTATAAGCTGAAACTAATTTATGATAAATTGGTGCCGCAAAATTATAGGTACTCCCTACGGCACCCTTGCAGCCATGATCTAATCCTTCAATTAGCATTTCATCAACCCCAAATAGAATATCAAACTTTCCATTCTGGACTGCCATGCATCGTTGAAGCATATCTAAATCGGGATTATTAAATTTTAAACCAACAAGTGTTTTTAGTTTTTTATCTGCTAATTCTAAAAATTCAACCATGTCAACTGCCACACCACTTATGGCAGGACTTTCATAATAATAAAAAGGCAAATTAGACACAATATCTGTAATTGGGTTTATCCAATCAACGAGTGCTGTAGCATTATTAATTTTCTGTTTTGGTGGCCCCATGGCGCTCAAAATATCAGCACCGGCATCATTGGCGGCTAACGCAAGATTCAATGCTTCATCCTGGTCATTATGGCCAATATGAGCGATAAATGTTAAATTGTTTTCTTGTGCTACTTGTCCCCATGCTTGAAAGAGATCAGATCTTTCTTGGGGACTAAAGGACTGCCCTTCCCCCGTTGTACCGCTAACATATATACCGGCCACACCACACTTAGCCAAATGTTGTGCCTGAGTTTTCACACAATCCAGATTTAATGAAAAATCCTCATGTACTGGTGTATGGACTGCTGCGATAAGTCCTGTTAATTTTTTATGCTTCATTTAACTTCTTAAACTAAATTTATTAAAATATGTGTATTTCAAGTTTTTACTTAAATATCATAATCACTTTTCCATTTTTGTATCCCCCCTTTATGCAAAGCATCCAAAGCCATTTGGACTGATATGGAAACCAGCGCCCCGGACTCTACATTTGAAAGTGGTTTTTTATTCTCCCTGATATTTTCCGCGAAATCAAGAAGTGCTTGCTTTGTGGGATCTCCATGATGAGTATCTAACTTCTGGCCTTTCCCTTCTTTCAAATTCTGTATTGTTGCACCTGATACACCATCTACTAATCCCAAATTCTTCACTAGATTGGATTCAACATAAATGGTTGCGCTCGTCGGCTTGATAACAAAAGTTCCTTTGGTTCCTTTTACGACAATCATATAACCGTTATGGGCGTTATTGGTCATACATGTGAAGCGAGCCTTCACACCATTTGGATAAGCTGCAGTCAAATGGATATTATCAAAAGTTTCCCGGCCGTCTTTCCAATAATCAATCCCGCCAAATCCTGTCATTCTTTCAATGTGATTGCCGGTGACCCAATTACAGAAATCTATTTGATGGGACGATAATTCTGCCGCAAGTCCGCCGGAATATTCACGGTACATACGCCAGTTAATCATGCGTTCCCATTTGGGGTTAGGCACAGGCCGACGCCAATTACCATTTCGATTCCACTGGCATTCAAATGTGGTAACATCGCCAATATATCCACTTCTGATCTGCTCAATTATTTCCAAGTACAACCGGGAATGATGGTATTGATGACCGACTTGAAATATATGCTTAGACCTTTGAACCTTTTTGACCAATTGTATTGTTTCTCTAATTCCTCGTACCATGGTCTTTTCACAGTAAATATGTTTTTCCGAATTCAATACGTCTAATGCCATGTCATTGTGCAGACTGAAAGGTGTTGATATAATGATTGCATCAATATCCTTATTCTCAATCATCTTGCGATAATCGGTGTACCCGGTAGCCTTTTCGTCTGCATGGGAAAGGGCAGCTTCAAGTCTAAATGGGATGATATCACAACATCCCAATACCCGCAATTCGGGTATATTTTTCATGATGCGGATCAATCCAGTTCCCCGGTCCCCGGTTCCAATTACACCCACATTGATAATATCGTTTTTACTTCGGCCTTTTAATATCATTGGACCTAATCCCAATGAAAGGCCTCCAATCGCAAAGGATGTTTTTTTCAAAAAGTTTCTTCTATTTTCCATATTGATTTTTTCTCTGATTATACTTTTGGCTTCCAGCCCGGTTCATATTCTCGCGTCCATAATTTCATTGCACCGCGATCAACTACTTTGCCATTGATTTGATTAATATTTATAGACTTTCCAATTCTTGATGAAATATTGGCATAATGGGTTAACATTTGAGAAACAGCACCTTCATCAATTGGGGAATTCAATTTTTCTTTTCCTCTTATTGTTTCAAAAAAGTTAACTGCATGCCTTGTAGAAAGACTTCCGCCACCCCCAAGGGCAACACCGCTTTCTTTCCCATCTATTATTTTTTCTTTGATTAATTCACCTTTTAAATCAAACAATTCATATCCCCCACGATCCAGAAATACAGATCCTTCAGAACCATAAATAATAGTCCCCCTGCCCTTCGGATATTTTTTGAAACCATTCCGGCTATTCCCATCCCATTGAATCACTTTTTTATTGGAAAATTTGAATGTGGCTTCCATGGTGTCATACATATCCCACCCATCATTCACATGCTGAAATTTACCGGAGTAAACGTCAACTTGTTTCGGATAGCCTACATCTAAAGCCCAACGGGCAATATCTAATTCATGGGTGGCATTATTTCCCATTTCCGCAGTCCCAAAATCCCAACCGTACCAATGCCAGTTATAATCCCATGTATCATGCATATATTTTTTTCTAGGGGATGGCCCTTGAAAAAGTTCCCAATCTAATCCTGTTGGTGGCGGTGCCTTTTCGGGCACAGGGACTTCACCCCTTTTATTGGTGTAATAAGCAATCGCTTTATAAGTTACTCCAATGATTCCATCGTGAATTTCCTTGATTATTTCTGCAGATTCCAGAGATGATCTTTGTTGATTACCCATTTGAACAACTTTGTTGTATTTTTTCTGACAGTAAACAACTTGTTCATTCTCTTCAGGGTTATGGCTGCATGGTTTTTCTAAATAGACATGTTTACCCGCCTTCATAGCCATGATGGCCCCCGGAGTATGCCAATGGTCTGGCGTTGCCATAAAAACAGCATCTAAGTCTTTATCTTCTAATACGATTCGAATATCATTTTCGAGTATGGGTTTATTGGTTATTTTACCTTCAAATCGCTTAGATGCTTTTTCTCTTTGGCTTTCCATTACATCACATAAATACAATAAACGAACATTGCTTTCTTTTCTTTCAATTGATTCCACGTAACCACCTAATCGTCGCCCTAAACCTTGGATGGCAATATTGATTCTATCATTTGAGCCCATAATATTCCCATAGGACTTCGCACTTGATGGTAGCATTACAACGCCACTGGCCAAACCAACCGACCCTAAGCTTGTGGTTTTAATAAATGATCTACGAGAAATATCTTTTTTCATTTTTTTACCCATTTTATAACTCCCGGATTTTAATATTTCGAAAATGGACTGTATCGCCGTGGTCCTGCAACAGGATGTGCCCCTTTGGCCATTGTCCAAAGTCCGGCCATTTGGCATATTTACTCCCCGAAACAAGAGCTCTGAACATTTGTGAAAAGCGGTCATATTCCAGAACTTTTTCACCATTTAACCAATGTTCCACATGGCCGTTTTTGGATACGATCCGGGCCCTATTCCATGCACCCACACCCTTAAATTGTTTTCCCCGTCCCGCAATCGTTAACCCTTCTGCCGCCATAAGATCATAGAGTGATCCCACCGTTCGATTTCCGGCGATTCCTTTTTTAGCGTCCGGATGTTTCTTATCGTCGAGAATTTGGAATTCACACCCAATGGCCGATCCCACTGCTTTATTTAACTCCGGGTCCACAAAATATTTGATTCCGCTATTAGCACCCTCGGTGATATTGAAATCCAATACTAATTCGAAATCACTAAATAGATCTTTGGTAATAATATCGCCGGGACCCGTGGATTCACCTCCGTCTGTCGCAATCACAGTTAATTCACCTTTTTTGACTTGCCATCCCTTTTTAGGAAAATGATTCAATTTGGCACCGCGCCACCCCTTCATAGATTGGCCATCAAATAGAAGACGCCATCCTTTTCTTTTTTCTATTTCGGTGAGCTTATTGTTTAAAAAACTTATTTCATCCACTTGGGGGTCAACAGATTTACGGTCGATTCCTAGATTTTTAGTTTTGATCCGAATATTTCGCCATTTGACAATTCGCCCCACCAATTCAGGAGAATATATAGAATGAACTTGCAGACCAATGAAACCAGAATCCGTCAATTCATCTACCAAATTCACACACATTATTCCATTAACCCACGTCCGAATTGTATTTCCCACAGCTTCAACTCGAAAATGATTCCACATTCCATTTTTAAAAGCTGCAAGTCCCTTTTCGTTTCGAGACAAGGGGTATATCCATCCCCTCCGGGATTCATCATAAATCCCACCCGTAAATGCCCTTGGTGTTGGGTCCACCTCAACTTGGTATCCATGCACCCTTCCATTACGGTAATTCTCAAAACTGTTGCTGCGAATCTGAACGCCGGAATTAAGTTCAGCATCCACAAATACCTCATACTCCAGGATAAAATCGGAATAAGTTTCATTCGAGCAGAGAAAACTATTAGGTGAATTGGCTACAGTCTTACCCACAATCATTTTATCATTCACTTCATAAATAGCCTGCCCGCCTTTTTGATTCCAACCATCCAAACTCACACCGTCAAATAATGGTTTCCAACCATCGTTATTTTGTCCGGTTAAACCAGTGAACAAAATTTGGAACACCGCTAATTGATAAAATATTTTCTGCTTCATTCTCTCTCCTTCTAAATATCTACACCAATGTTTTTTTCCAAATCATTCAATTTTATTTTTAGCATTTTTATTATATCAATGTAATCAGAATCACTATAAATATTCTTCATTTCACTTGGATCATTTTCCAAATCGTACAACTCCCATACGTCAATATCTTCATAAAAATGAATCAGTTTATATCGATCGGTTCGAATCCCATAATGCATTTTAACACCATGCTCATTGGGAAATTCATAATAATGGTAATAGATCGCATCGCGCCATTGGATTGATTCACCCTCCAGTATTGGTTTCATTGAAAGGCCTTGCATCTCCTCAGGAATTTCAATGCCTGCGTAATCGAGCAAGGTGGGGGCATAATCAATATTTTGAACCATTAGGGCTATCTTACTGCCTCGGATACCATACTCATCGGGAAATCGCATAAGCAATGGAGTTCGCAAAGATTCCTCATACATAAAACGTTTATCGAACCAACCATGTTCACCCATGTAAAAGCCTTGGTCCGATGTATAAACAACAATTGTATTTTCAGCTAAACCGCTTTCATCCAAATAGTCCAATAATCTGCCCACATTATTATCTACCGATTGAACACACTGAAGGTAATCTTGCATATACCTTTGGTATTTCCACAGGGCCAACGCTTTCCCTTTTAAATCTGCATTTTTGAATTCATCAAGGATCGGTTGATAATAATTATCCCAAGCTTTTCGCTGGACTGGTGAAAGTTGTGCAATAATCCTTTCATAGGATTTTCTATATTTGGTTTGCAGCTCTCCCTCATCTAGCATTTTTAGATCATAGACTAAATCCATGTCTTTATCAATTCCCATAATATGGGCGGCGGCGGCTTCTCTACCCTCATAATTATCAAAAAAGTTTCCAGGGATTTCAAAATCAACACCTTTGAATAAATCAAAAAGGGCCGTATCTGGCATCCAGATTCGGTGTGTTGCCTTATGATGAACAAGGAGTGAAAATGGCTTTTCTTTATTTCGATTCTTTAGCCAATTGATACTTTTATCAGTAATAACGTCCGTAACGTAACCTTCAGAACTTTTATGTTCACCATTCTTAATAAAATCGGAATTATAATAATCTCCTTGGCCAATCAATACTTCCCAATGGTCAAACCCTGTAGGCTCACTGCGTAAATGCCATTTCCCAACAATAGCTGTTTCATACCCCGAGTCGCGCAATAGTTTTGGGAATGTTACCTGGCTACTATCAAAACGAGTCCGGTTATCCAATTGCCCATTTTTGTGACTATATTTACCCGTAAGAATGGTGGCGCGACTAGGGGCGCAGATTGAATTGGCTACAAAACTATTCATGAATAGAACGCCCTCTTTGGCGATGCGATCTAGATTGGGAGTTTGAATAAATCGATCATCATACGCACTCAACGTTTGGTAGGAATGGTCATCTGTCATAATGAAAATGATATTGGGTCGTTTTGGTGCTTGCCCCTTCATACAAGACACGTGAAAAAATGCAACTAAAAGAGACCAAAGGATTAATATTGTTTTTTTTCTATTCATCGATTAATTCCGGCGCATGGTAAACTTCGACATTCGAAATAGCGGGGCATGCCTTTGCATCAAAAATATTGATGCGAATAGCTGTTCCTATTTCATCAGAAAATCTTAGAATTCGTTTATAGCCAATCGTTGTCTGGCGATCGATTTCTTTCCATCCCACTTCATTCTTGACTTCAATTGAAAATGATTTCACGCGCTGCCCGAGTTGGATATATTCCTGAATCATAAATCGATTAAATGTGGTTTTTTCTTCGAATTCAATCGTTAAACTGGATTGAATAACATTGTCTTCTGTTGTCCAATAAGAGTCTTTTTTACCATCAACTACCAATTTAGGTTCATACCCATCCCCACGAAAATTTGTGGCGGAAACATTTTTCCCTTTTACTAAATCAAACGCAAAATCTTTACGAATTTGCTCAGCCATTTTCTTTAATTGTTTCGCATCATTCTCATGAACTATTCCACGTATATCTACTGGGAAATTCAGCAACAATGATCCATTCCGTCCCACAGATTCATAATAAATATCCATGAGCTTTGGCAATAATTTGACTTTATCATCCTGCTCCGGGTGGTAATACCATCCCGGTCGGATGGATACATCCACCTCTGCTGGTACCCAATGGGAGCCATTCTCCTGCCCTGCCGAATACATTTTTGAATATTCAGGCATACCAGCATAAACCGAATCCCGCATGAGATTGGACCATGTGGTTGGATAGGCAAATCCTCTTTCATTTCCCACCCATCGGACATCCAGTCCAGCATCACCAAAAATGACTGCATTAGGCTGAAGTTCTCTAACAAGTGCAAAGGTTTTTCCCCAATCGTAATATCCCCTTTTATCTACTCGTCTCTCCTCGTTAGCACCACCGTAATACCCTGTACCACCATTGGCGCCGTCAAACCATACTTCAAAAATATCACCGTAATTAGTTAGTAATTCATTCAACTGATTGCGCATGTAAGTCAAATATTCCTGTTTGCCATAGTCAGCATGATTCCTGTCCCAAGGTGAATAATAAATGCCCAACTTTAATCCGAATTCCTTACAAGCATCCGCCAATTCGCGAATAAGGTCACCTTGACCATTTCTCCATGGGGAATTTTTTACGGAGTGTTCGGTATATTTTGATGGCCAAAGACAGAAACCATCATGATGTTTAGCCGTAATGATGATGCCTCTCATTCCCGCATCTTTAAATGTTTTTGCCCATTGACGACTATCCAAATTAGTGGGATTAAATTGAGAAGGACTTTCGCCACCGCTACCCCATTCCATATCGGTAAAAGTATTCATATTAAAATGGATGAATGCATAAAATTCTAATTCCTGCCAATTCAATTGCCTCTGGGACGGTAAAGGATAGACCGGTTCTGGCGGCGCAACTATTTTAGTTTGGCAGCTGAATAGAAAAACAGATAATAGTAAAATAATCTTTTTCATAAACATTGAATCTTACTTCTGATCCTTATTCACATATTTTTGAATGACTTTTTTCCACTTCAAATATCCCTTGTCACTTAGATGTAATCCATCATGGGTATATTGAGGTTTTAAGAATCCTCTAGAATTGCTGAATGGACCGTGAAGATTAATATATATAACTCCCAATTCTTTGGCCATTGATTTTATATTTTTGTTCACAGCAAGAATTTCATTTTTCTTACTCTTGTGTCCAGAAAACTTTCCCCCAATTGTTGGATTAACAGGAAGTACACTTTGGATATATATTTCTGTTCCGCCTGATACGGATAAAATATTTTCAACGATTTTTCTACAATGATTTGAAACATAAGAGACACTTCTCCCCCTTGCTAAATCATTTGTCCCAATCATTAAAAATATTTTTCGGGGGTTAGAAGATGTGACTTCTTCTAGTCGATTTAAAATGCCATCGGTAACATCGCCGCTAATTCCCCTGTTAATTGCATTTTTATCCGGGAATAATTCCGACCAATGCCCACCTTCTGTTATACTGTTTCCTAAAAATATGATTTCATTTTCTGTATCGGGCTTACTTTCAAAAAGCGCCTTTCGATTGTAGTAATGATTAGAATATTTACGCTGTTGGGGATTTACATATTTATCCGCGCCATCGGTGAGCCATTCTAATGAGAAACTGACAAATACATTTTCAGTATAATCATCTTTTTCAAAGAAAAGCCCTATGTCACCATTATCTAAAACGGTTAAAGAAGAATATGCCGATCCGCCTGGATAAATGGTTTTTCCTTCAGTCCAAGTCTCTCCTTCATCATAGCTCATCCTTACAGTCAAATTTTTTCGGCCCTTTGTCATTTTTGCGTTGGAGAACAATAATCGGTTCTTTTTATAACTATCACTAATCGAAGTGTAACGAATAATACTTCCGTTACACCCGGGATCAATAAGTTCACGTTCTGCTTTTGAAGTCCAAGTTTTTCCTTTATCAGCGGAAATATGTGAATAGCGTATACCAGATTTATTTACACGAGAATTAATCATCCATCGACCATCCTCTAATTCAACAATCTTAGATTCGTCACCTGGCAGGATCGCCGTATCGATCAAATACCAAGATTTACCATGGTCATCACTACCAAAAACATGAAGTCCATTTTTCAAGTTTACGATTGTATGGAGCAGTTTTCCCGAGCGAGTTTGGATACCGCGACCAGAAGTAATAAACTTAAAATCGTGGTGCCATTCCGGCTTGGTGATTTGAGATGTAATATCTACAGGTTCACCCCAGGATGTTCCATTATCTTTACTTTTTACCACATGCAAATAATAGATGTCCTTTTCATTCTCAAAGTCCATGTAATTATAGAATAAAAATATTTCACCTGTAACCTTATCAACGATCATTGAAGGATCAGAAGCGGATAGCCCAAGAGAAAAATCAACTACTGTTTCAACCTTGGACCAAGTTTTTCCATTATCGCTACTCCTTCGTGCAACGATATTGATATCGTCACTTCCCCTCAAATCTGCACAAGATGGAACGCGCTCATCAATGGCTACAATCAAATCACCATTTGGTGCCGTAACAATAGCAGGAATTCGATAACAAGCAACACCTTCAACCATGGAAGTATTAAATAAATCTTGGTATAATGTAATTCCATTTGCCAACTTTGGCTTTTCGTTTTGGGCAAAAGCACAAATGGACAAAAACAGAATAAATATTTTTTTCATAATTGTATTGTTTTCTTATTATTTGATAGGATTTCTAATGGGAATGGAATTTGTATACCTGTTTTCTTATGTGATGGCATTTGTGCATCTACATTAATCAAATAATCGGTTAACTCTTTAGCCAATTCTTTCAACTTTTCCGGTTCTTTTTCCATCAAATTATCTGTTTCGCTAATATCGGCTTTCAGGTTGAATAATTCAAAGCTCTGATCCAAATGATAATAAATCATTTTCCAATCCCCTTTCCGAATTGTGCTGGTTGCACCAATCCCTGGTCCGGAGGGTCCCCATTCATTTGGATAATGCCAGACCAAAGGTCGATCAGTTGATGTTGTAACAATTTGTTTCAGCATTGGTATAAAACTTTGTCCATCTATAGGTTGAACTGTTTCGAAATTCTTGATCCCCGCCATAAATAAAATGGTTGGAAAAAAATCTTCAATAATTAAATAATTATGACTGGTAGATCCCGCGTCAACCACTCCAGGCCATTTCACAATCATGGGCTCACGGATGCCCCCTTCTCTAGCTGATCCTTTTCCACTGGAAAGTGGATAATTATGGGAATGCTTTTCCCCACCACGAGCGACAGCACTTAGGCCACCGTTATCCGACATAAAAATAATAATCGTATTTTGAACAAGATTTTTATCCTCAAGGTAATCCATGAGGTCACCTAAACTTTGGTCCATACTTTCCACCATGGATGCATATTTTGCTTCCGTGGGGTGCAGTCCTTGATCAATATATTTATGAAGAAACCGGTCATCCGATTCAATTGGGGTGTGAACCGTATAATGGGACATATATAAAAAGAATGGTTGTTTGGATTCATAAGCATTGTCCATTACATCTATGGCTTCCATTGTTAACGCTTCAGTAAGGTTTGTTTCTGAACCATGGTATTTCTCAAGTCCAGGCACATCCCAGGTGTTGGTGCCTCCCCGCCATTCAGCGCTGAAATTTCGTTTACCATGATAACTCCCGGGACCGCCTGCTGCATGGCCAGCAATATTTACATCGAAACCGATATTTAATGGATCTGCCGCAGGTGTACCAATGGCACCAAAATGGGCTTTACCAACATGGATTGTTTTATAACCATTTTCTTTAAGGATTGAGGGTAATGTAGTTGCATGGATTGCATTTTTTATGGAAGAGTCAGGCGTGATCCCGTTCATATTCCACCTTGGGAAATCAAGGTCTAGATGGTTCACCTCCATCGGTTGAATCTTATCCTTTTGGAGTGTCCAATTCGTCACCCGATGCCGAGCTGTATTCATGCCTGTCATTAAGCTCACGCGAGTGGGTGAACAAACACTAGTAGCATAGGCTTGGGTGAATTTCATCCCTTCTTTCGCCAACCGCTCCATATTGGGGGTATTGTATCTTTTGTTAAAATGGGTGGTGTCACTCCAGAATGGAACGGACGTATCCTGCCAACCCAAGTCATCTACCAAGAAGAGGACGATGTTGGGTGGGTTAATTTCCTTATTGCAGGAATAAAGGATCAAACTGAACCAAATAATAACAACTTTTTTCATGGAAAACCTTAGGTTAATACCTCCGTGTGAGACCTTGCACCTTGAGCGCCCATTACTGGCTCATGTTCTATGTCTGCAGTCTTTGACGGGCCGGAGATAAAAGTGCCATAGGGCACTTGATTTAAATCAATATTACCATACGCCTCATGCATGTCAGTTACGATAGATTCTCGCTCCAATAAAATGACTAAATATTTCGCAATAAATGATAAGACGCGATGACCCGATTGTTCTACCGTTACCCATATTGCTACATTTTCAGCCACACCGAATAATCCATCAACAACTGCCAATTCCGGTGAATTAAGATTGTGGGGATTAGATATTGTTTCTGGTGTTATTCTTTTTGATCCAAGACTACCAACACAAGAATAAATCATTTTAATATCGGGATATCTATCAGTCATTCTTTCTGTTTCCATTTATCAAAAACCAATCCCGGAAACTTCTTTTGGGCAAATCTCTTTTGAATTATAATCTGTTGCCATTTATACAATTGTTTATCCAAATCAATTTTAACAGGACAAACCGCACCACATGAGTCACATAAGGTTGATGCGAATGGGAGGCTGGCATGTTATTTAGCATTCATGTCCGGGATAGAATTGAACCGATTGTTTCAGGCACTGATTACCCATAACTATGTCCCCCACTTCGTCGATAAATATGATAATATTAGGCTAAATTTTTTGAAGTGGATTTGGCAAAATAATAGATATAACCGTAACAAATAAGCAGTAATAAAAAGGCAATTTTAAATCCTGCTAAGTCCGTACAAAAACCATATAATGGAGGAATGATTGCACCTCCAACAATCATAGTACATAATATCCCTGATGCTTGAGGTTTTAATTCTCCAACATCTTTAATGGACAAAGTAAAAATTGTTGGAAACATAATGGAGTTGAATAGACCAACCGCAAGAATGCTCCACATAGAAATTATCCCAACTGTATTCATGGAGGTAATAATTAGTAGAAGCGCTCCAATCGCAAAAAAGGAAAGTACTTTTGATGGAGAAAAAATCTTGGTTAAGTAGGCTCCAATGAATCTCCCAATCATGGCACCACTCCAATAAAAAGTGACAAATGCTCCTACAATAGCTCTTTTGTCTAGAGAAACTAAATTGGTATTTAGGATATTGCTTGCTATAATGTTCATCCAAGGCGTGCTTTGTATGATGGTGTGCATATCCATATCTATAAAATAATTTACCAAATAACTGCCTATCGCAACTTCTGCACCAACATATACCAAAATAGCAAAAGCGCCCATTACTAATACTTTGTTTTTGAGTACCTCTCGGTAGCCACTATTGCTTACCGCTTTTATTACGGTTGGTAACTTTACAAATGCAAAGAGTACCGCTAAAGCAAGAATGGACATTGAAAGTAATACAAATGGAGATTGTACTGCCACTGCTTCTGATAAATAGTAGGCGGTTTTTTCTAACTCGCTTAGCAGGTTAATTTCTGTTGATGATTTAATGGTATCGCTCAATAAAAAGGAAGCTCCAATTGCAGGAGCAATTGCTGTTCCTAAGGAATTGAATGCTTGTGCTAAATTCAGTCGGCTTGATGCTCCATTAGCATCTCCTAAAACTGCTACAAAAGGATTGGCAGCCACTTGTAAAATAGTCATTCCTCCAGCCAAAATAAAATAAGCCATTAAAAAAATACTGAATGTTCGGAATTCAGCAGCAGGATAAAATAAGAAACACCCCAAGGCCATGGTAAGTAAGCCTAAAATGATTCCTTTTTTATACCCAATTTTGGAAAGGATAAACCCTGCCGGAATAGAGAGTAAAAAGTAAGCCATAAAAAAAGCGAACTGCACTAGCCCAGCTTGAAAATAAGTAAGGGTAAAAATCTCTTTTAATCTGGGGATTAAAAAATCTACTAAAACAGTTATAAAACCCCACAAAAAGAAGAGTGAAGTAAGTGCTATAAATGGAAAAAGGTATTTGTTTTTTGTCATTTTATCTAATTACAATCTCATCCACAAAAAGCCAAGCTTTACCACCCGCTCCGGGATGCCACTCTGGGCAAGTGCCACGATTTTTGGCATGGACCCTAACGTAACGAGCTTTTCGGCCATTCATTTTTGTTTTGAAGTCTTTTAACACTGCTTCTGTTGTTTTTGGTGAAATATCATTATGATCAATATAGACTGTATCAAAATATTTACCATCGGTGGAAAGAGCAAATTCAACTGCCTTTGGCATAAATATCCATGAATTATTATTTTGAAGGAATCGTGCTTCAATAGAATTCAATTCCTTTTCAATCCCCAGGTCAATTACAGCATTAAAATCTGAATATTCAAACCCCTGCCAGGTGCCGTCCCTAAAATTGGTTGATCCTCTTATACCATCCAAGGAACCATATTCACCGGTACCTGAATATTTTGAAGAATATATATTTTTGAGTGAGATGGGGCTTCCCACTCCCAAATGATGATCAATTTTCTGTGTAACAGTTGACCCATATTGACGACCATTTTTAAAAGCAGCCGATTTAAGGGTTGTCGTCTCTTTTACTGTTATCCGATTTTTAAATCTTTTGGAGAGAATTGTGGGTTCATTACTATCAGTTGTATATCGAATACTCAACCCACGCTCTCCAGTTTCAATATTAACAAATATTTGTTTTGTCTTAATATCAAAAGATGGCCGAATAAAAATGGGTCGAGCAACAGAACCATAAGTAACACCTAAATAATCTAGTCTTTCATAATGTGTTTCTACACGATCATAAAATTCTTCATAATCTCGGCCATTTGGATCTGACCATAGCACTTCTGCCATCGCCAACATACGTGGAAACATTTTACTGTCTACCAATTCTTGGGGCGCCCGTTCAGTCCACATATTGCACTCGCCACCGAGAACATGTTTTGATTCTTCTAATGTTAGTTCTTTGGGGATTGGGTTAAAAGTATAAACTTGGCGTAAATCCGTTGTAGAAACATCATAATCGAAGTATGCATGGGAGGTGGGCGACATGATGACATCATGCCCCTGTTTTGCCGCCGCAATTCCCCCTTCAATACCGCGCCAGGATTGCACTGTAGCGCCAGGAGCCAATCCACCTTCTAGGATTTCATCCCATCCAATTACTTGTCGGCCTTTTGAATTTAAAAATTTTTCAATTCGTTTAATGAAGTAGCTTTGCAGTTCATGTTCATCTGTAAGACCTTCATTCTTTATCCGCGCTTGGCATTTAGGACAATCTTGCCATCGATCTTTGGGGCTCTCATCACCACCAATATGGATATATTTTCCTGGAAATAGGTCAATGACTTCTGAGAGAATATCTTCAATAAATGAAAATGTTTGATCATTCCCAGCACAATAGACATCCTTATGCACACCCCAAATGGACGCCACTTCGAAGGGCCCACCTGTGCATGAAAATTGAGGGTAAGCTGCAAGGGCGGCTCTTGAGTGACCAGGGAGTTCGATCTCGGGGATAACATTAATGTGACGGGATTGTGCGTAAGCAACAATTTCTTTCACATCGTCTTGGGTATAATATCCACCATAATTTGAGCCATCGGGCTGGGTTCGCCAAGCGCCAACTTCGGTCAGTTTTGGATATTTTTTTATTTCAATCCGCCATCCTTGGTCTTCTGTTAAATGCCAATGAAGTGTATTCATTTTATGATAAGCCAAAAGGTCAATGTAGCGTTTTATGAAATCTTTTTCCATAAAATGACGGCCGCAATCCAACAGCATTCCACGCCAAGGGAATCGTGGTTTGTCTACAATTTCCACACTGGGAATATTCCATCTAGAATTTCTTGAAGATATATTTTCAATTTCTGTGGGCAGCAATTGCCTAATAGTTTGAATACCCCTGAAAAGCCCTGTTGGTTGATTCGCTTTAAGGGTTATTCCATTTTTCCCCACAGAAAGAATGTATCCTTCCCTTCCTAAAGTATCAGGGGTTGTCACAATGGCCAATTGAATAGCATTGTAATTTTTTTCTTTATTCATCACTTCAACTGCGAAATTAAATCCAGTGGCCGGCGATAAATAATCCGATAATATTTGACCAATATCTGATACGTCTTTATCATTTGGAACTATAATCTTTGTCTGTTTATTCAGCTTAAAATAGTACGCATTCTTTACCATTTGTTGAGGCTTTGGAATAATTGAAATATCCTTCCCTATATTTTTCCCAATAGAATTACGAAAACCAAATGCGGTCACTACCACTATACTAATTATTAATATTTTTTTCATTTTTTCTCGATTATTTAACAACTATTTCATCCAAAAAAAGCCAAGCCTTCCCACCAGACCCGGGATGCCATTCAGGACAGATAGATACGTTTTTTGCCGTTACCTTGATAAATTTTACCAAACTTGAATTTGACACTAAGATTTCTTTGATTTCATGGGAAAGAGAGATTTCAGTACTAAGCAGTTCATTTTTAATCACTTCAAAAGATTGTCCATTTTTAGAAATTTCAATTTTTACTTCTTTCGGAAAAAATATCCATGAACTCTGATTTTGAAGAAAACTGATACTCACTTCATTGATTGGCATCATTTTTCCGAGATCTAAAATAGCTTCAAAATCAACTGATTGATAACCCTGCCAAATTTCATCTCGAAAATTGAGTGATCCCCTTAAGCCATCTATAGTAGCATTTTTTCCACCTGCCGTATATCTGGTGCTGAAAGCATTTTTAATTGTGATATTTTTCCCAATTCCCTTGTGCTTCACATTTCTTTCTTCCGGTGGTCTTTCAGGATCCAACCGTCCCGGTGGACGCACACCATTCCCCTTCGTTTGGGTCAATCGATCTCCCAATTCTTGTCGAGTATTTTGGCCGAATGCTTTTAACCGCGAAACAATATCCGGGTGTTGATTCGCCACATTATTGGATTCACTAATATCATTTTCAAGATTGTATAATTCAATGCCTGCCTTACCCTTGGCATACTTCCCGGGAAAACCATCTTTCCCCGGTTCAACCCCAAGATAAGAACGATATTCATGGGGAAAAGTCAATTTCCATTTTCCCTGACGCACCGCCACCAATTCACCTGCGTAATAATAATTATAATTGTTCCTTGGTGTTTTGTCAGAGTTACCCAACAAATGTGATTTAAAACTTAATCCATCAATCTTTTTCTCTGGGAGATCTGCTCCAGTGATATCTGCAATTGTTGGCAGAATATCAATAGTTGCCGCCAGTTGGTCAGAAATAATACCTTGGGGAATTTTGCCAGGCCAACGCATTATTACAGGGACACGAGCGCCCCCTTCCCACATGGCACCTTTACCTTCACGAAGCGGCAATGCTGAACCAGCGTGTTTCCCATAATTCATCCATGGACCATTATCACTGGTAAAAACAACCAATGTATTTTCATCAAGACCATTGTCTTTGAGTGCTTTTAGGATTTCGCCTACGGACCAATCGATTTCCATCATCACATCGCCATACATCCCCTGTTCGCTTTTTCCTTTAAACTTATCAGAGACACCCAAAGGTACATGGGGCATTGAATGTGGCAAATAAAGAAAAAATGGATTATCCTTATTTTTCTTAATAAAAGATACAGCACGTTCAGTATATCGCGTTGTTAAAGTCCCTTGATCTTCAAGAGTGCGAATCTCACCTATTTTTTTATTATCCTCTATAAGGGGCAAAACGGGATAAAAACTTTTAGTATGTTTTGCATTGATCAAGGATGTTCCATCATAATGGACCGGCCACATATCATTGGAATAAGGTAACCCTAGATATTCATCAAATCCCTGTTGGAGAGGGAGAAATTTTTCATGATGGCCCAAATGCCATTTTCCGAAAATGCCTGTTGCATATCCCTCTTTTTTAAGAATTTCAGCAATCGTTTCTTCATCCGGATTAAGTCCAGCACGAGACGTATGGTTATATGCGCCTTGCACAGAAACCCGTTCAGAATAACATCCCGTAAGTAAGGCAGCACGAGACGCGCTGCACACAGCTTGAGATACATGAAAATCTGTAAATCGCATTCCTTCGGCTGCCATTTGATCTAGGTTTGGAGTTTTGTATCCCTTGGCACCGTAAATACCCACATCCGCATATCCCTGATCATCGGTAAAAATTAGCACAATATTGGGTGGTGTTTCCTTAGCACAAGATGATACCCAAAAAAGGCCCAATAGAAATATTGAATTGATTATTTTTAGATTCATTAATTAACCATTATTGATTCACAAAGGCGTGATATCCTTCCGGCAGGAATGGTGTTTCACCTTCATTCTGCTGGGCGTTCCCAGGTGTACTTCTGCCGTCTTTAATATATTTTGTCATTAGGGCTGTTAAGTGTTTAACAATCTCAGGATTCTTACTCGCTAAATTATTTGATTCTTTCGGGTCATTTTCCATATCATAAAGCTGGATCGGTGGTATATCCATATTCCTAGCCATATTTGGTGTAGGAAAACTCCATCCACCCGAACCAGGACAAAAGTTTAATTTCCATTTATCCCGTCGAATTGAAAAATCTCCATGTTCGGAATGGTGTACGGTAGCTTCCCGAATTGAGTTATTTGTTAATTTACCCATTAAAGCTGGCATTATATTATAACTATCCTCGGCTGAATTGTCAGCAATTTCATAATCAACAATGGAAGCACAAGTTGCCATAAAATCGACAAGGCAAATAGTTTCATCTGATTGTTGGGAATGATTTATCTTTTCCGGCCAACGGACAATAAAAGGAATCCGGTGGCCCCCATCAAATATATCTGCTTTATGTCCACGAAAAACATGGCTGGGATTATGACCCAATTCATCCAATTCTTTAAAATTGGCCATGGGCGAACAGCCATTATCACTGGTGAAGATAATGAGTGTATTGTCTTCAATTCCATTATCTTTAAGGGCATCCATCACTTGCCCCACAACATCATCTACCATAAGGACAAAATCACCATAGGCATTGGTGCCGCTTTTGCCGACAAATTGATTGGAGGGGAGAATCGGTGTATGAGGCGCCGGAAGAGGAAAATATAGAAAAAAGGGATTATCACTTGGAGCGCTTTCATTAATAAAGGAAATTGCTTTTTTTGTCAATTGAGGCAAGACGTCCTCGTGCTTAAAATCATTGCCAATCGGTCCTCTTCGCCAAAAACCCATACCATCATTTTTTTCGATTGTATCAATCTCAGTAGCTGTAGCGTAGTCATTTTGAATATAAACATATGGAGGAATATCCAATGAAGCGGCGATGCCATAAAAATATTCAAATCCCAATTCGTTGGGACCATTTTTAATAGGCCCTTTTAGATTCACAATACCACTCTCATCCTTGTCCCAGTCCAACCCCAAATGCCATTTCCCAACGGCGCCAGTTTTATATCCCTTGCTCTTAAGCATCGATGCAACCGTCATCCGGTCTGGATTGATTACATGTTTATCGTAACTCCATGTGACGCCTTTTTTTAGGATGGATCGCCAAGAGTATCTTCCCGTAAGAATGCCATAACGAGTAGGAGTACACACAGAAGATCCACTATGAGCGTCCGTGAAAGAGATGCCTTCTTTTGCCAGTTGATCAATATACTTAGTTTGAATTTTCGAATTCTCATTCAAGGCGCTCACGTCTCCATAGCCCATATCATCTGCTAGGATATAAACTATATTCGGATATTTTTCTGTCGATTTATTACAAGAAATAATTATCATTCCAAAAACTGCTATCATAAATAAATAAGTAGTTTTTCTAAGGAATAATTGAGGGCGCATGAATTAACTAGACGGTCATCTACTTAGCTGAACTGAGCTGGACATAGAGGGCGGTACACTTTCATGTGAATTCCACAGTGTTTTATTAGGTTCGGGACCCATTATGAATTTCAACTCACCGCCTGCTTTTATATCACCATGGCGGATGAAAGAATGATTTAATTGGGCACCATTTAGGGAAGCAGATTGTATATAAATGTTTTTATCATTATTATTTTCAGCAATAATACTAAACATTTTCCCTCCCCCCACATCAATGGCCATATTTTTAAATAATGGACTTCCAATTACATAAATCCCATTGGCGGGATTGACGGGATAAAACCCCATAGCACTCAGAACGTACCAAGCAGACATTTGTCCACAATCTTCATTCCCGCTAAGGCCATCCGGCTCATCACGGTATTGTTCCGATAAAATCTTTCGAACCATACGCTGTGTCTTCCATGGAACGCCTGCATAATTATATAAATAAGCAATATGGTGACTTGGTTCATTGCCATGGGCATATTGCCCAATCAAACCCGATACATCAGGAGAAACATTTTTACCACGTAATTCAGAATCAACGGTAAACAGTGTATCCAACTTTGCAATAAAAGCTTCTCTAGAGCCAAATAAATTAATCAATCCTTGGGGGTCGTGAGGCGTAAACCAAATGTATTGCCATGCATTGCCCTCGGTATAATCTGAATCAAAATGGTCTACATGAAATGGGTCGAATGGAGAACGCCAGGAACCATCAATATTTTTTCCGCGCATGAAACCGGTCTTCGCATCGAATAACTGGGTATACGATTTCGCACGGTTTGAGAAATATTCATAATCTTTTTGCTTCCCCAATTTTACTGCCACTTGTGCAATGCACCAATCATCATAAGCATATTCCAGCGTGTTTGTTACGGACTGGTTACCATTCTTTCGTCCAAGATTGGTGGGAATAAAACCATATTTCTTATAAGCATCTACATCTCGAATATCCTGCATACCGCTGGACTTCATCGCTTCATAAGCCCGTTCATAATCAAAACCACCAACCCCTTTTTCTATGGCATCGGCGATAACCGGAATAGCATGATAACCAGTCATTGTATTGGTTTCATTTCCTGTCAATTCCCAAACGGGAAGCAATCCATATTTATCATAATGGGCCAACATGGAATTAATAAAATCAGGAATCATCTCCTCATGAGTGATTGTCACCAATGGATGGTAAGCCCGAAATGTATCCCACAGCGAAAAAACAGTATATTGCGTTCTATTTTTTACAGTAGCGGTTTTGCCATCAGGCCCTTTGTATTGGCCATTCAGATCAGAAAAAATGATTGGCGCTAGATTCACATGGTAAAGGGCTGTATAAAATATATTCTTTATATTTTTATCATCTGAAACAACATCAATCTTGTTTAATTGAGTCGCCCACTTTTCGGAAGCGTCTTTATTAATGGCATCAAAATCCCAACTTGGGTTTTCTTCCTCGATACCCTTTATCGCACCCTCAATGCTGGCGGATGAGATACCAACTTTTACCAATAATTCTCGGTCACCCGATAGATTAAAATTAAATTTGGCTTTAGATCTTTTAACAGGCTTCTCTATCCCTTTACCATCCAAAACTTTAATTTCGTCTTTAATGGTAGATTCATTCACAATTGATTTTGAAAATTGTATCGCGAAAAATACTTTTTGATCATTAGCCCAGCCTTTGGAGAAACGGTATCCAGTGATGAGTTTGTCATTTTCAATGTTCAATTGGGTATCCATGGTACGATCCCAATTCTGAGCATAGCCTAAATCCAAAACAATTTGGGCATTGCCATCATCACCATAAATATAGCGATGGAACCCCGTTCGCTCAGTGGCTGTGAGTTCCACTTGTATTTTACCTTTATCAAGGAGAACTGAATAATAACCCGGTTCAGCTGATTCGTTATCATGAGAAAATGTTGAACTATAATTCAATTCTTTATAATCACCAACAATTTGTGTGAGGTCTGCATCACCAACATGGGGCATTATTGAAATATCATAGAGGTCCCCAATCCCTGTACCACTAAGATGCGTGTGGCTGAAACCAACAATAACACTATCTGTGGTATGATATCCTGAACACCAATCCCACCCTTGTGTACCATTATCAGGGCTGAGTTGAACCATTCCAAAAGGCACTGTTGCGCCAGGATAAGTATGCCCATGGCCACCGGTGCCAATAAATGGATCTACATATTTATTGTTAGATGAACCTGATTTTGAGCATCCAATTAATGCGAGTATCAAAAATATTATTGGAAATAATTTTTTCATGGATTGATTCTCTAATTAAAGTGAATTGTCTTTTAAGAACGCAATTACCTCATCTATCTTGCAAAAAGCCATAGCTGTGACTGTATCGGCTGCGCCATAATAAATGGCAACCTTTCCATCATCATCGTGGAGAGAGGCTACAGGAAATACCACATTTGGTACGTCGCCCATTAATTCATAATCCACTGCCGGACCGAGCAAATAGGATTTAGAACGATACAATACTTTATCAGGACTTTCTAAATCCAGCAATGCGGCACCCATGGCATAACGAAAACCATTACAAGATTCCAAAACACCGTGGTAGAACATGAGCCAACCAGCATCCGTTCTGATTGGGACCGTCCCTGCACCAATCTTCGCTGTCTGCCATCCCGAATCATTCCAATTAGCCACTTTCATTACAATGCGATGTTCACCCCAGTATTTCATATCGGGACTATAACTGAGATAAATATCACCATAATTATTATGACCGGGACCGCTTGGCCGGCTGAGCATCACGTATTTCCCATCCACTTTTTCTGGAAATAACACACCATTCCGATTGAAAGGAAGAAAGGCATTTTCACACTGATGAAAAGATTTAAAATCATATGTATATGCAACGCCAATTGTTGGGCCGTGGTATCCGTTGCACCATGTGATCCAATAACGGTCTTCAATGAATACGACTCGTGGATCATATTTATATTCCGAATGGATCATGTCTGAATTTCCATTCTTCATTTTGATTGGGTTATTGTTTATATCCCAATCGAGGCCATCCTTGCTGAAACCAACATGGATATTCATTTGCACTGCTTTATTGTCGCAACGGAATACACCTGCAAAGCCATCTTCAAATGATACAACAGCACTGTTAAAAATGCTATTTGAACTGGGAATATGATAACGCCCGATTACGGGATTCTGAGAATACCGCCATACAATATCATTATTCCCTTCAGGACGATCTTCCCATGGAATATTAACTTTACTCATCAATTGCACCTCTTCTTACTTGTAATTCTTGTTCAATATTATTCATCTTTTTTCGATCTAACTTGTAAAACAAAATCATTATTATTGATATCAATCCTGCAGTAGCAGGGATGGTACTCATTAATGCCTTAATACCGGCAATCACTTGTTCCGATTGCTCAACATTTGGTTCAAAGCCAATAGATGTTAGGAGCCATCCTGAAAGTGCTGTACCCAATGCCCATGCAATTTTTTGCGACATGGTTGAAGCAGAAAATACCAAACCAGTGGCGCGTCTTCCTGTCTTCCACTCGCTGAAATCTGCCGTGTCAGCATACATGGCCCAAAGGATGACAGAAATTGGTCCCAATGCAAATGAGCTTATGATCTTCAGCACCATGATGAGCCATAGACTTTCCGGTGTTAAAAAATAATAGGGTAACATGGTTCCAGCCCCCACACTCAAGGATAGAACAAATGTCTTTTTCTTTCCATACCGATCCACAAACCACTTTACACAAAGCACTCCAATGATACTAAAGATCATGGCCAAAGAATTAAATAATGATGTGAGTTCCGCAAACCCGAAAGATCCTTCGATCCCCGGGAAGTTGATTAGTTGATCCCCCACGTAATATTTAAAATAATAAGTAGAAATCACCATCCCCGTGGAAGTAACCAAATATAGAAACAATGTTGCCAGTAAAAGGACAAACCATTCTCGATTCGCTAATAAATCCTTCAAATCTCTTTTGATTGAGGTAGGTTCTCTTTGAATAGGCTGAACCCGTTCATTGGTAGAAGCAAAAGTGAGGAAAAATAATCCTATGGCCATTACCCCTATAATTATCATACTTGTTTGCCAACCCTGAGCTTCATCGCCTGAACCAAGATAGATGGTCATGGGAAGCAGTGCAGCGGAAATAATCAGCCCACCAACATAGGCGCCAATGTACTTGAATTGGGATACACTGGTTCTTTCTGCCCGATCGGGTGAAATGACACCCAATAGAGATGAATATGGTATATTGATGGCGGTATATAAGGTCATGAGCAGGATGTAGGTAATGTAGGCGTAAATGAGTTTGCCCCCATAATCATAATCCGGAACGGAAAATGTAAACACACCTATGACTGCCAACGGAATGGACATCCATATCAAATAGGGACGAAATCGCCCCCATTTTGTTTTTGTTCGATCAGCCAACATTCCCATTAGTGGATCATTAATACCATCCCAAATTCGTGCCACAAGAATCATAGTTCCCGCAGCGGCGGCGGTAATGCCAAAAACATCCGTATAAAAATATAAGAGATACAATGAAATGGTTTGCCAGTAAAGAACTGACGCCACATCACCTAAACTATAACCAATTTTTTCTTTAACCGGAACATATTTTTTTGGTATGATTGTGCTCAAATTAGTTCCAGTGCTTTTTGAATATATCCTGCATTACAGGACTTTGTTCATCCATGTCACCCAGTTCTTTTCGCAGATTTATTAATTCATTTTTCATGGACTGTATGATATCTGCATATTGGGGATTATTATAAGCATTTCGGATTTCTTTCGGATCTGTTTTCAAATCAAAAAATTCCCATGTAGGAATAGTCGATTCCTTCATGGCACCCTTCATCCCCAATGGTTGTCCATAAAAGAATGCTAGTTTATAGCGTTCATCCCTAATCCCGAAATGGCCCGGTCGCTCTGTGCGATGAAGCCAATATCTGTAATACATATTATTTCGCCAATCTTTAGGAGTCTTTTCCATCAGATTATTTCGAAAACTATTCCCTTGCCAATTATCAGGAATTTCGACACCAGCATAGTCCGCCATGAGCGCTGGGAAGTCAATATTCAGAATGATATCATTGATGCGAGTACCGCCTTTTATCTCCTTCGGATAACGAATCACAAATGGCATTCGAAGTGATTCTTCATAAATAAGTCGCTTGTCAAAGAACCCATGTTCTCCGAGGAAATATCCTTGATCAGCAGTATAAATAACAACTGTATTTTCAGCCAATCCAGATTCTTCGAGATAATCCAATAGCCGCCCAATATTGTCATCAATGGCGGCGCCACAGCGCATAAAATCCTTCACATATTTTTGATATATCTTTTTTCGAGCGGCAATCGAGTCTAAACCATCTAAAGAAAAAGGAAGATCAGGATAAGATGTCCAAAAATTTTCTGGATCAATTGTCGCCTGCACCATTCGTCCGCCAAGGATTTCTAGCTTTTGCCCTTTAAATGTTCGGCCAGTAGTTTTTGGTGAAAAGTCATAGAGTGATTCCGGTTCAGGGATTTCCACATTTCGATATAAATCTTTATGTCGTTGTGGAAAATCAAATGGCTCATGAGTTGCCTTAAAATGAGTCATCATGAGGAATGGTTTTTCTTCCTTCCTTTTGGATAGCCAATCGATGGTCAAATTGGTAATTACATCAGCTGAAAATCCACTATATTTTTTTCCACCCTTATATCCATCCTGCCAGTTTTCTTTGGACTTTAAAACAGGATTATGATAAACACCCTGTCCCGGCAACACATTATAATGATCAAATCCTTCTGGTTCTTTTACGAGGTGCCATTTCCCGATTACGGCAGTCTCATATCCGTTTTCTCTGAGGATGCCCGCAATATTCTTGCTCCCATCCTGCAAAGGCTCCCTAAGTGTATACACCTTGTTTTTATGGCTATATTGGCTTGTAAGAATCGCTGCTCGGCTGGGCGAACAAATTGAATTGGTACAAAATACATTATCAAGAACGGCACCTTCCGAAGCAAGTCGCTTGATATTATCTACTTTTACATAATCCTTAAGAATACCGTCATAGATTCCCCACGCTTGAGAAGTGTGATCATCAGACATAATAAAAAGGATATTTGGCCGTGATTCAATTGTTGTCTTTCCATATAAATTTCCAGAAAACGAAAGACTAAAAAGAAGAATGGTTAACATTTTAATAGATATAATATTTTCTTTGAAGGAAATCATATAATCTAAAAAATAAAATATATTTATTTTAAGCCGAGTGACGTTCAATCAACAGCGTTGGAATCTTGACGCACTCAATGGATGCATCCTTATCTTCAAGATGATCTAACAAAATTCGAGCAGTCTCATATCCGAGTTGTTCTTCATTTTGAGCCATTGCAGTAATTGGTGGATTTAATAATTCAAACACATGAATATTATCAAAGCTTACAAGAGCAATTTCATCTGGTATCTTTACTTTCATTTCTTCAAGATATTTATAAATGCGCATGGTTATTCCACTATCGCCGGAGTAGATGGCTGTAGCTAATTTATTGGTTATAATATCTTCTAAATTTTCTCTTATTGTTTCTTCTAAATTATTCAGATCAATTGTGCGAATAAGGTTTCTATCTTTTGGTATACCATGTTTATTCAGTGCTTTTTCATAGCCTAATTCCCGTTCTTTAATGGAAGTAATTTCTTCTCCAAGCCGCGAAAAATATGCTATTTTTTCATGTCCCTTTCCAATGAGGTATTCTGTCAATTCCTGGCTACCTTTTTCATTATCTGATACCACATAGCTACTTTTGATATGTTTCATATATCTATCTAATAAAACAAACGGTACTCCTTTGTTTTTTAAGCTGGAAATTTTGTTACTGTGTGGGGAGCGAAATGCAATAATTAGACCAGAAATCTGACGATTCAACAGAGTTTGAATTAATTTATCCTCTAAAAGAGGATCGCGGATAGAACTACACATAATTAAATAATAATTTTTTTCCAATGCCTTTCTTTCGACATAACTACAAATTGAAGCATAGTAAGGAATCGAAATATCTGGAACTATTATACCAATAGTATGGGATGATCCTGTCTTCAGACTTTGGGCAGCAACATTGGGCTCATAACCCAATTCGTCTGCAATTTTCTTGATTCGCTCAACTGTTTTTTTCGCAACCCCAGGTTGCCCTCGTAATGCACGAGAAACAACCGGATGGGAAACACCGGCGAGCTTTGCAATATCTTTAATTGTGAATGCCATTATTAATACTACTGCGTAATCATTAATTCAAATTCATTTGACAGCTATACTCTCAAGTTAACACACACGTGTTTTATTTCCCAAATAATATGAGAATTATTTTAATGCTTAGCAACCTTGAGATTTTGGGCCATCAGAGTTTATAGAGGATTTATTGTCAACCTATAGCAGTTTAATTATTATCGAGGGAAGTGCTACACTATCATCATAAATACACGTGTATTTATGATGTTCTATTGATTAATTATACGTGCTTGCTGGGGAATCTATTACTGAAATGTATAAAGAATTAAATATTTGTTCATTTATGAGAATAAACAGAATTACGTAAATTAATGACCGTTCTTAAATATCTTTGAAAAACATTTTTTGGGTTATAGAATGGGGGTGCGATGGGTGGAGGAGTAGCAAGCGGTCTATTACTTGGTCTAATTGGTTGGGGACTTGGCTACCTTATAGTTTCAAGTCTAGATGCTGAAGTCCCTCACCGCCATACAGCCAATTTAGACATAGCTCAAAGAAGAAATTTTGAAGATGGATACAAGTCCTATGTGAAAAAAACTAGAAAAGGCAAATTTAGTATGGGCGCCGGAATCGGGACGCTTACTGTACTTGTATTAGTTCTTAGTGCTAGTGAATAAAAGAGATTAATACATTATCAATTCCCCAGCTTTAGTTTAGGAATTAAAATTGTGGTTTTGACGACTTGCCGGTGTATTATTATTCTAACTTTGCGGAAGTCTAAAAACTTCCGCAAAGTTTCTTCATTTTAAATGTTCCCATTCGATTGACTTTCCCCGATTCCGTTTCCACAAATTCAGGAATAAAATAAATTTCTTTCGGTCGCTCATATTTTTCTAAATGCTGAAAAGACAATTCCGTTTCATTGCCCTCCACTAATAAAACAACTTTTTCTCCCAAAGATTTATCGGGCACACCTGAAATGAAGTAACGCCTATCTAAAATAAAAGATGCGAGTTTTGCTTCCACCACTTCAGGGATAACCTTGACCCCGCCGGAATTGATAACATTATCGAAACGCCCCAACCACCGAAATGATATGTCATTTATCAATTCAATAATATCATTTGTCACAATTGACTCTGGACTCAACATTGGCGCATTTATCACCAAACAATCTCTTTCATTAATTTTAAAATGAATCCTATCCAATGCCTGGAACAAATCAGATTTGTTTAGACCGTTCAGTGGTTTAATCGCCACATTAGTTAATGTTTCTGTCATGCCATACGTTTCAAAAACTTGGGGTGAAACATTTTGAAGTTTCTTTATCAATTTCCAGTTTACAGTTCCGCCGCCCACAATTAGTGTTTTTACTTTGTTTAAATCATTTATTGAATTTTCCAATTGCAATGGAACCATTGCTGCGAAATCTATTTGATCGTCAATATCTTTTAACGGAGATGATGACGGTTCTACCACTTTCAAATCCAAACCTATTTCCAAAGCACGGACAACCATCATTTTTCCCGCCACATATTTCATGGACATACAAAGTAAAGCCGTGTCTCCTTCTTTGAGCTCGAATGTATTTCCTGTGAGTTGTGCGGAATTTTTCATCCAATCTTTTTTTACGGAAATGGATTTGGGCTTCCCTGTTGATCCTGAAGTCTGTAGACTCATTTCATCATTGGGCGAATACCATTCAGAAATAAATTGATTTACATCATCCCATATTGGCAATTTTTCATTAGAGAGTTTTCCGGGCTTTACTTTTAAAGGCGATGGAATATTATTCGTAAACAACTGCCCTGTTCCCAAGCCTTGATATCCTTTGGGTTTCATTTTGGCTGTCCATTGAGAAAGTGCATTGAGTCCGATGTTTGATTCCAAAGCGGAAGTAATCCACCAATCAATATTTCGCTCTTTCGCCAAAGAAATCCATTTTTCAGTTTCAGCAAATCCACCCAATAAACTAGGCTTTAAAACAAGATATTCTGGATTCACTTTATCCAACATTTCGATTCGATCTTTCTCTTCAATCAATGGAATCAATTCTTCATCCAAAGCGATGGGAATTGGTGATGTTTTACACAAATCTGATAACAATTCCCATTGTCCCGGCTGAATCGGTTGTTCTATTGAATGAAGGTCAAATTTTGATAATTGTTCTAATTTTTCTTTTACATCATTTTTGGTGAAGGCACCATTGGCATCCACTCGGAGTTCTAATTTATTTTTACCGAATCGATTGCGAATTGATTGCAAAATTTTAATTTCATCATCAAAATCAATAGCCCCAATTTTGACTTTAATACATTGCCATCCTTCATCCAATTTTTGTTCTAATTGATTCATCATAAAATCTGGATCGCCCATCCAGATTAAACCATTTATTTTTATAGGTTCAAATGAACCAAAAAAATTTTGTCCACCACCATTTTTTAAATCCAAATAAGCCATTTCTAATCCGAATCGGATGGATGGAAAATCCTTTAAAATTGAAAGATCATTAATAAATAATTTTGGGTTTGTGCACACTTCATCCAGTTTGGATTCATAAATAAATTGAATATTATTCCATTTTTCAAACCCCCTTGTGTTCCCCCTATTAAAGGGGGAATTCAATTGTTTTGATGGCTTCTTTTTATTTTCTCCCCTGTCATAGGGGAGAATTAAAGTGGGGTCTATTAAATCCAAACTCAATCCAGGTAATGGTGCGCATTCGCCAATTCCTGTGATTCCATTTTCAGATAAAGCAATATACCAAACATCCCGTGTTTTCATGACGCCACGAGACGTGCCGGCTGGAAGTTTAAAAGATAATGTTCGTTTTGTCCAATTGGCTTTCATAAAATTTTAAGTGTTAGCGTTTTTAAGTGTTCAAGTGTTTCATATTGAATCGTTTTCTGACGTGAGCACACGAATACTTAAACACATAAACACTTTTATAAATTAATTCCGAGTACAAATAATACTGTGAACAAGAATGTCGCAATCGCTTGCTTTTTCAGAAATGGATCATAATTTTCAAAATCCGACCGACTTTTTATCGACTTTACGAAACCAATAAATAAGGGTGTTGTCACCAGAAATAAATAATGAAAGATGTTAGAGCTTGGAATCACAAATGCCAAAGCCAAAAGTAAACCACCAAAAATCAATGATTGATGATATGTTTTTGCTTTTTCAATGCCAATCCGAACTACCAATGTATTTTTCCCCGATTGCGCATCCGGTTCGTGATCTCGCATATTATTAATATTTAACACGGCCGTTGTGAATAATCCAATGGTAGATGCGGGAAGTAAAAGATTCCATTGAAAGGAATGTGTATGAAGAAAATAAGATCCCAATACGCCGAGCCATCCAAAGAAAAGAAAAACAAAAATATCACCCAATCCAGCATAACCGTATGGATTTTTTCCCATCGTGTATTTTACCGCAGCACCCATTGCAGTAAGTCCAAGAATGGCAAAGAGTCCCGCCTTTTTCAAATCCAATCCAAGCGTTCCTTCGTAAATTAGCCACACACCAAAAACAGAACATAGAAATGCAATAATCCACATGGCGTTAATCATTTCATGTTTGGTGATGAGTCCAGACTGCATGGTTCTGTCCGGCCCTACCCGGTCTTCATTATCTGTTCCTTTGACAAAATCACCATAATCATTAGCCAGATTTGAAAGTATCTGCAAAAATAGAGTCGTCACCAAGGCTAAAGTAAAAACTGTCAGATTGAATTGACCATCCGCCATGGCCAAACCACTTCCCATAATGATACAGGAAAAAGCTAACGGTAAAGTTCGCAGGCGAAATGCGTTAATCCAGTTCATATTTGCCCCAAGATGCACAAAATGCGCAGAAGTTAAAATTTTTGAGAAAGTATATATTTACGAACTTGTAGTTTTGAAGATCCAAAATTGATAAGCATTCCATGTTCTTGATTTGCTGATCGCAAATAACCTAAAATTTGAGCGACATGTTCATCCGCCAATGTTTTACATGCTTTTAGTTCAATAATAAAATAGTCATTTATAATTAAGTCTGCAAAATAATCTCCCAATAAAGTTCCATCTTCATCGTGAACTTTTAATGGAAATTGTTGTTCAACTTTGTATCCTTTTTTCTTCAGGCGGTGAGCAAGTCCATTTTCATATACTTTTTCCAAATGTCCATATTTCAAATATTTATGCAGTGAAAAAGCAGTTTCACGAATTTCATCTGTCATTTTTTTGATTTCAATGTCCATTATTTTATCCTTTTTTATTTGTTTTGTTATTTTGTGATTTTTTTTATTTTTGCGTCTTCTGTGCCTTTTGCGGCTATCATTTATCTATCGTATTTTTTACTTGCCTGTCCGTAACAAAGTGTAATCTGAAATTGATGTCGTCATTTTCCTTTTGTGATTCTTTAGCCTTTTGTGGCTAAAGATTTATGGAAACTTAGGATATTTAGAAAAATCCGGTTTACGTTTTTCCACAAAGGCATCTCTTCCTTCTTTCGCTTCATCGGACAAATAATAAAGCAATGTGGAATTCCCTGCCAATTCCTGGATTCCCGCTTGCCCATCCAATTCAGCATTGAAAGATGACTTCACCATCCGAATCGCTAATGGAGATTTTTCCTGAATTTTTTTCGCCCATTCAATAAACGTATCTTCCAATTCTTCTAACGGAACCACCGTATTCACCAATCCCATATCCAATGCTTGCTGTGCATCATATTGATCACAAAGAAACCAAATCTCTCGGGCTTTTTTTTGTCCCACACTTCGCGCCAGATAAGAAGCGCCAAATCCGCCATCAAATGATCCCACTTTCGGACCCGTTTGACCAAACATAGCGTTTTCCGCCGCAATCGTTAAATCACAAATCACATGAAGCACATGACCGCCGCCAATGGACCAACCAGCAACTGCTGCAATCACCACTTTTGGAATAGATCGAATCTGTTTTTGTAGATCCAGCACATTGAGCCGCGGCACTTCATCTTTACCCACATAACCACCATGACCGCGCACACTTTGGTCACCGCCACTACAAAAGGCTTTGCCACCTTCTCCCGTAAAAATGATGACTTCAATGTTGGTATCGTCTCGACAAATGTTCATGGCATCGATCATTTCTATCACGGTTCTCGGTGTAAACGCATTATGTTTTTCCGGCCGATTGATACTGATTTTTGCAATCCCTTCAAAGAAATCAAATTTGATTTCGTCGTATTCTCTGATCGTTTCCCAATTCTGTTTCCAATTCATATTATTCTCCTTTTTCCGATCACAGATTTTATTTCTCTCTGTGACCCCGTGTCTCTGTGGTTAAGTTTTTAAATGTTTCTGTATTTGTTTTCATGTCTGTAAATATTTCCAAGATTCCCGATTTCCACTCTGTGATTTCTTCCATGGATGTGGCAATTTGATAGTCTAACCCAAATTCTTTTGCTGTCAATACAGCAGTTCGCTGATGTGGCGTTGTAAATAATTCTGTTAATTCTCCCAGCGATGATGGTCCTGGAATCATATTAAATATCCCACCACCCGAATCATTCAAAATAACAATTCGTAGATTTTGTGGAAATTCATGATTCAGCCACAACCCATTCCGATCATAGAAAAAAGAAAGATCTCCAATAATTAAAGTATGTTTCCGTTTAGGTTCTGCGATGGCATGACCTATTGCTGTGCTCAAAACGCCATCAATCCCAGATGTCCCCCGATTACACCAAACATCAATCGAAGGGTCTTTTACTCCAATAAAATTGGCAATTCGAACCGGCATACTATTCCCCAAGTGTAGCACACTATTTTCCGGTAAATGTTGAATCACTTTTTGAACGGCCGAAAAATAATTGAATTCACTTTCACCTAATTTTGAATTGAAATTTTTATCAACTTCTATCTCACCATTTTTCAGCAAATTTTTGTAATCACTATTTCTCCGTGAACTCTGTGCCTTCGTGGTAAATCTCTCCACCCATTTTTTGAAAAATAGAATAGGCTCAACTGTCACAATTTTTGTCAAACTTTGAAACGGATCGCCCACCATACCTTCGCCAATATGCCAATGATGTTTTGGTTTATGCTTTCGTAAATACAGTTTAAGATTTTTAGAAATCACGGACCGCCCAATTGTAATCAAAATCTCCGGAGCCAAATTATTTTTATCTTTTTCGAATTTTGCCTGCCCGTCCGTAGTGGAACGAAGGCGGGTGCTTTTTGTGGCTAAATAATTTTTATAAAGTAGATCACCTGAATATATTACATCATTTACGCCATGGAGATTTGAGATCACATCACCCACCACAGTAACATTCAACTGATTCAGTAATCCTGCTAACTCACGATTCGGCTCCAATTGTCCACCCAAAACCATTACCTTTTCAGATGATTCTAGAATGGACTCAAATTCGCCCCAAACCGATTCTTCAATTTTTTGTTTTTTATTTTTTATGTGTTTCGTAGGAAAAATATTTTCTTCAGAAACACTTTTATTGTTTATTCTCTGCGCTCTCCGTATCTCCGTGGTAAATACAACATCCTTCAAAGATTCAGGATAAAATGGCTCCCGAATAGGAATATTCAAATGCACCGGTCCTTTTGCTCCATCCAAAGCTAAATTCAATGCTATTTCGGCAATATCCATATTTTCTTCATCATAGACAAAACTTCCTTTAATGTGATTTCCAAAAAGATTATTTTGTCGAATTGTTTGCCCATCCCACTGATCAATCCATTCCGTCGGACGGTCAGCCGTGAGTACAATCAAGGGTACTTGCTGATAAAATGATTCTGTGACAGCTGACGCAAAATTCAATGCTGCAGTTCCGGATGTGCAAACCAAAACGACCGGCTTCCCTGATTGTTGTGCCAATCCCAATCCCACAAATCCAGCAGATCGCTCATCCGTGACCGAAATAGTTTCAATATCAGGATGTTTGCCAAATCCAATCAGCAAGGGCGCACAACGAGATCCGGGACAAACTACCGATTTCTCCACGCCAAATTCGGCGCAAAGCCCAACTAAATTGTAAATATGCTGGGTATTTTTTAAAGCCAATGAGTTCAAAGAGATTCTCTTATTTTTTCAATTATATTCTCTGTGTTCTCCGTGTCTCCGTGTCTCTGTGGTAAAGAATTTCCATTCATCACACCTAGTAATGTCTGACATTTCAACGCCGTCTCGTCCCATTCTTTTTCAGGAATAGAATCATGTGTAATTCCTGCGCCTGCATAAAGGACTGCACGTGTTCGTAAAATTTGCATACAACGCAGATTCACATAAAGTTTTGAAATACCATCCATATTTACCGGACCTAAAAATCCGCTGTAAAATTCCCGATTCAAATGTTCATTGGCGGCGATAAATCGCAAAGCTGAAAATTTCGGCATGCCACAAACGGCTGATGTAGGATGAAGTAGATTAAGCATCACAGTCCCTAATTCTGGGAAATGAACTTCATTCAGATCAACAATATATTCCGTTTTCAAGTGAATCATATTCCCGGCACGAACGGACCGTGGGCCTGTTTCGTCAAATTCCCGTAATCGAATTGTTTTAAATTGCTCAATAATGTAGCGACTCACCATAGCCTGTTCTTCAATTTCTTTTTGATTCCATGCCGCTTCAGACACATCTTTATCCAAGGGGAAGGGTTGAGTCCCAGCAACAGAAACCGTTCGGAAATGGTCCGCTGATGATTCAATCAAAAGTTCAGGTGTGGCGCCCATCCAAGTTCCACGACTGGGGATGGAAACCAAGCTCACAAAGGCATCAGGATATGCTTTTTCCATTCGATTAAATTGATCAATAATATCAAAATTTTTGGGCAATGGTTCGTCATAAGTTCGAGCCGAAACCACCTTATCAAATTCACCTTCACCAATGGCAGTTATCCCCTTTTTTACCATGTTAATAAAGTGATTTTTTTGTCCGGAAATTTCTGTATCGGGCCGTGTATTCAAATGAAATGATATTTTTGTATTCTTCTCCGCGTCTCCGAGACTCTGTGGTTCACCAATATTACCATTCCAATTTCCATTTTCATCCGTAACCGCAAGAATATCTGCTTTCAGAAAAAGCGTCTCATTCCCTTCCGGATTCATAAATGGACTAACTATAAATCCCATTTCCGTTTTCTGGAGATCAATTCGACCTTTCGCGGGTGATTCTGTCAAATCAGCCAAAAAATGAATAGACTTTTCCCGTGGACACCGCCAAACAGCAATAGATCCATTTTCGGCCATCGCCCCAGACCAAAGCGATTTTAGATCCATTTTATTACTCCGTGTCTCTTTGTCTCCGTGGTCCATTATTTATCAATCACTGCCAAAGTCAATCGACTCACCGCCACCATTTTTTCATCTTCATTTTTAATTTCAATATTCCAAACTTGGATTTTCCTTCCCAGTTTGATTGGCATCGCTTTCCCATAAACCCATCCATCTCGGGCGCTTCGTAAATGATTACAATTGATTTCAATCCCCACAACGGTTTGCGTATCTCGATTCACTTGTATTCCCCCGGCGATGCTTCCTAATGTTTCGGCCAAAGCAGCCGAAGCTCCACCATGAAGCAACCCAAAAGGTTGGACCGTTCGTTCATCTACAGGCATTTTACCACAGATATAATCCGATCCAATATCCGTAATTTCTATCCCCAGATGATCTACCATCGTATTCTTTCCAAATTCATTTATTTTTTCAAGTGCTATTTTTTTTTCCATAATCTTTTATTAAGTGTTTGAGTGTTCCTGCATTAAAGAATTCAAATTCTAAAATGCTTGAAAGTTTGAATTCATTTTATTTTTTTGTGTATTTTGCGCCTTTTGTGGCAATCTTTATTTTTGACCTATATAAAGTGTACAAACTCCAAAAGTCAGTGGAATGGCTTTACAATTTTTCAATCCCATGGATTCCATTAGTTTCAGGAATTCTTTACGAGTGGGAAAGTTCATAATGGAATCGGCCAAATATTCATAAGCAGCAGGGTTTTTTGTAAACCATTTCGCCAATTTGGGAAGAACGCCATTCAAGTAAAAACTATACGTATTTCTCCATAGACCAGGCTCGGGCGTTGTAAGCTCCAAAACCATTACTTGTCCATCAGGAACAATAATTCTTTTCATTTCAGATAACGCTTTTTCTTTATCCGGAATATTTCGAATACCGAATGCTATAGCGGTCACATCAAAAGAATTATCATCAAATTCGATATTTGTAGCATCGCCCCACTTTAATTCAACACGATTATTTAAATTTTGGGCATCTACTTTTACCAATCCATTATTGACCATTTCTTGGACGAAGTCTACCCCCGTGACATTAACATTCGGATATGTATTGGCACAATCCAAGGCAAGATCACCCGTTCCCGTGGCTACATCTAAAAAGCGATTTGTAGAAAAGAATTTCATTTCCTGAACGGTACGTTTTCGCCAAGCCACATCCCGACGTCCAGATAAGAACCGGTTTAAAAAATCATATTTATCAGTTACAGATGCAAAAATATCTTTAACAATTCCAATTCGCTGATCATCGCTCATTTCACCAACGGATGGATATTCTTTTTGTTTTAATTCATTCATTTTTTTGTGTCACAAAGATGAAAATAACATTAAATGTTTTCTCAGTGTCTTCGCGCCTTCGTGGTTTTGCTAAAACCTTTTGTAAATAATGTTGTTATTCCCATCACCCACTCATCTCTATTAAACTGGTCAGCGTTCCCATAGGATTTTGCTTCGTGATAATTTTTTAAAAATTGATTCAAAATTGAATCCATAAAAAAGACTGCGTGTCTTTTATTTAAATTAGAGTTCAATTCATTTCGATCCATTGCATCTTGAATAATTTCGCCTAAATAATCATTGGATAATTTTTGGAGTTCCGAAACTATTTTCTGACGATTCGGAGAATCTGCCGAATAAATAAGTCGAAAGTAAATTTTGGCCAACCGTGGATGTTCCGCAATGAATTCCACCCCCGAATCCACTATTTTTGAAAGACGTTTTTCAAAAGGAAGATTAACCGTTTCATCCCGCACTTTTCGGAGATAGGATTTCACTTCTCCCAAAGCCAATTTATAAATATGATCATAAAGGACACGCTTTGTCTTAAAATAATTAAAGAGTGATCCCTTGGAAATCCCCGCTTGATTAACAACCGTATTCATGGATGCAGTTTCATAATCCCGTTCTGCAAATTCAGAAATGGACGCATTCACAATCCGCGATTGCTTCTCAGTAGGTAATTGTTCAAATTTGTTCATGGATGAAATCATAATTATTTTTATAATGACCGGGTGGTCAATTTAAGTGTATAATGTCGCAACATGCTACAAATCACTAAATTAATTATTATTTAAATGGGATAGAAAATGGTCGAGAAATAAAACAAAAAATCCTGTCTAGATTTCTCCGGACAGGATTTTAAATCGAGTAGAATTAATATATTCTTTTACAACGAATCAACCGCGGTTGAATCCGATTTAAGCAGTGGCGGTACTTCTCCCCAATAGGTTGGGGAAGTGTTCAATTGCCATGTAATATTGTCATTAGTCTGGTACACTTCTATCTCTTCCCCAATTCGAATATTACTGGAAGCCCATTCTGAATTTGATTTTCCAATGGTAAGCAGGCCTAATGATTCGCCGTTATGATCTTTTAGATTCAGATGTATCCCAGTTGAATCTCCTACATTGAACTTATCCCATTTGGACTGATTATTTGAAACCAATGAAGTCCTTTTTACCGTTAATAATTTATCAAAAAAGCTATTTACTGTATTGTCTTTCACCACCAATGTATCGTTCCCATCAATGGACCAACTTTCACCATTAAAGGAAAGTGAAATGGCTTCTTCTCCGTTAGAAATTTTAAAATTAAAAATATCATCCTGATTAAGATTAAAAACCTTGTCACTATTTGATGAAAGATTACTTTGTTGAAATTGGTTAATCCCAAAAAGAACCACCAACACTCCCAATGCTATCAAAAGCCATTTCATGTTCTTACCCATAAAGTTCCTCTAAGATGTTACTTCTACGCTTTTGTTGGCGCATTCGAACTAATCCAAAGCCAACAATTAGGAAGGAGGGTAAAACAACATTGACCCATTTCCATGTTTTCTTCGCATCATCAGAAACTTCTTTTAAAGGACGTGATGTTATCTCCCTAGAACGCAATGCAATTAAATCGCGGTCACCAATAAGATAGTCCACAGAATTCATGATAAATATTTGATTCTCAGGAGAACGGCCACCCCCTTGGTCAGCCATAAAATCTGAATCGCCAACGAGGATGACTTGGCTCATAATCCCATTTTTTCCTATTTTTTCAGAACGAGCACTCAATACCTTATCTGATTGATTAAACATTCGAATGAATGGGTTTTGCTTTGGATCAGGATTCAAATTGAAATTACCTCTCATCTCGCCCGATTGGTTTGAAGTAAATAGCAATGGAACAAAATTTATATTTCCCATGGAGGAAGAATCCTGTTTTATTTCACTGGCAAAAATAAGTTGAATTTGCTCAAGACCCGCTACTATAGCTTCATTCTTATTGAAAGATCGAATAACAGGTAATAGGGGGTACTCCATTGGCACATTCATACGAATAGGCCCCATTTGCTGTTGAACGTTCACGCGCCCACATATTTTGTCAATAACTAAATTAGGTTCAATAGAAAAACCGTAATCACCAATTAGATCAAAAATATTAGACTGAATTGGAAATGCCTGCTGAACTTGGAGATTTGTTTTTATCCTTCCTTGAGCAAGGAGAAGGTTACCACCTCTTTCAAGATAATCTGATAAATTGGTATGTGCCTCAATTGATAATGAATCAGAAACGCCACCCATAAGTATTGCTGTGATTTCACTAGGAATAGCTTCACTTAAATTCACTGGTTGCACCGTATACCGCTGCCCAAGAAGATTTTGGATATTTTGAAACTGGCTAGTCTGTCCTTCAATTTGAGCGATTCCTACAGTAGGCTTATTGGTTTCAACCAATTTCTTTATCTTGGATGTGATTTCGTATTCTAATCCAGTAGTCGTTTGAATAACAGGGAGCACTTCTTTCTTATCTTCATAAAGGATTACCATCCCCATAAGGACGCGTTTCACTTCCATCTTATCATTCTCAACCACCTGCATTTGGACTGGCATAATGCCCGCCTTCTGTGCTTCCTGCTCAATTTCTTTATCATCTTCCGGACGGAAGAATTCAAAACGGATATTCCCATCAGAGATAGCTTCATACTCTTCCAGAATATCCTGAAGGTAGCGACGGTTGTTTGCATATTCCCCGGGTAAATCATCAGAGAAATACACTTTCATTCTGAGTAAATCATCCACCTGTTTCACGACGGATTCACTCGAAACGGACAGGGAGTACATATTATTATCGGTCAAATCCCAACGGAAAAACCAATTGCGTGAAATTCCATTCAATAGGACCAGGATAACAAAAAGTAGAATCCCTGGAAGTAAAACCGATTTTTTTAATTCAATATTTTTTAAAAATTGTTTCATTATTTCCACCGCCGTACTTCTACCGTTTGAATTGTGAGAAAAATGAAAAAGCCGATCATTGAGAAAAAGTAAATCAAATTCCTTGAATCAATTACACCGCGGGAAATATTTGATAAATGGTAATCCACAGCCAGAAATTGAAATAATCCAGCCAAAGAGTGAGGTACAAAAATCAATGTTTTATCCAACATGTAAAATACAAGAACAACAAAGACTCCAATGATAAAGGCCACAACTTGGTTCTCGGTCACACTGCTGGCATAGGTACCTATCGCCGTGAAGGTAGCGCCCATTAAAGCTAACCCAAGGTAACCGCTGAAAATGGCGCCATAATCCACATTAGTACCAACCGATGCTAACGTGAAAAAGTGAATTGAAGTCGCTACTAATCCAAGAAGGATTAAACAGAATCCTGCCAGAAATTTTCCTAAAACGAATTCAAAGGTCTTAAGAGGTAGAGTCGAAATTGTTTCCATTGTGCCTATATTATTTTCCCGGGCGATCAATCCCATGGCAACTGCCGGAATGAAAAACAGGTAAACCAAAGGTACAATGTCAAATAGCATTCGCAAATCAGATTGACCGAAAAGGAAAAATGTATTGGTGAAAAAATACCCATTCACAACAGCAAAAATAACTAGGAAAATGTAAGCCATTGGACTGTTGAAGTAGCTCTGCATTTCTCTGCGAAAGACGGTGTTAATGTTATGCATTGTTCCCACCTTCTGTCGTAAGGTTGCGAAAGATATCTTCAAGGTTGGTTGTATGAGGAGTCATCTTCAGTATTGACCAGTCATTTTCAACTGCATATTTAAATATATCTTCACGAGAATCCTTGTCTTTTCCATATTCTAATTGAATTTGCTGAATGCCATTTGTTTCACCCATAGAAATAAATTTCACCGATGGCAGTTTGGCTTGAATATGTTCTACCGATTCGAGCGCTGCACCTTTGATTTCCATATTCAAAAGAACATTCCCCATAAAGTTACTCATGAGTTCATCGCTAGTCCCATTGGCCACAATTTCACCTTTGTTAATAATTATGATTCGATCTACGGTTGCTTGAATTTCTTGAAGAATATGGCTGGACATAAATACCAGTTTTTCTTTTCCCAAAGATTTAATAAGGCCACGAATTTCAACAATTTGGTTAGGGTCTAATCCAGTAACCGGTTCATCCAATATCAAAATCTTTGGATCATGAATCATGGCTGCGGCCAAGCCAATCCGTTGTTTATATCCTTTGGAACAATCAGAAATATTTTTGTGAACAACACCCCTTAAGCCGCACTGTTCCACAACTCTTGCTAAGGCTTCTTTGAATGGTCGCCCTATAATTTTGCGAATTGATGCCAGAAATTCGAGATAATCATATACGCGCATTTCTGAGTAAAGTGGATTTAATTCGGGTAAGTACCCGATTTCTTTCTGGATTTCATGGGTATGATCAATGATATTCATATCATTCACCTCAATAGATCCATTGGTCGGGACTAAATATCCCGTCATCATTTTTAGTGTGGTTGTTTTACCCGCACCATTTGCGCCCAAAAAGCCTACAATTTCACCATCCTGAATATTAAAGGATATAGATTTCACCGCTTCAACCGAGCCGTAATTTTTAGATAATTCCGTGACTTTAATCACCCGATTATGATCTCCTCAATTTTTGTTTTTCACTTATGATAATAATAAATGATTGAAATACAATAAACTGTCGTAAAAAGTTCCGGCAAAGTTATAATGAAGAATTAAATAATGCCAATTCTCTTACTACATAGATAAATGTTCTTTTCGCACAAAGGATCGCCAAATTTTCCAATTTTCTTTGTTCGCCAGCATTGAAGTTAGAAATTCCTGTGGATAAGAATCAAAATAGCCATGATCCTCAATGATATCAAAATGGAGATCACCATTTTCCTTTGTGGTGGGAAGAAGAGATTCTTCTTCATCGACTAATTCAGTTTTCCGATATCCCCTTCTTTCACAAAGACCTGAATCTAAGGTTGCTTCCATTCGATACCATTCTCCGTCCACATGAATAGCAGCCAATGCATGATAAGGTAGAACACCATCCGGAATCATTTCTTTATATCGCGTATTCATTAAAGGATGATCTACAATTTTTTGGTATGTCAATGCAGCAGGAATGCCTGCCGCACGAAATAAAGCCGCTTGCAAATTTGATTTTTGATGACACATGCCATTTTTTCCTGCCAATACGGAAGAAGCCTTAAAGTCATTGTCACTTTCAATGATTGGTGCAAAATTGTATACAATTTCATCACGGGTGAAATCAAAAATAGCGCGGACCTTTTCCCAATCGGTTTCAAGGCCCTCTGTGAGTTCCTCTACTTTTTTAACAATTTCAGGATGGTCGTGATCAATCCAATCATCGGCTACAAGGCAGGCGTTAACATCCAATCCGTTTGGATGGGCCATTCCTGTTATTGAAAGTTCGCTTAGTGTTGATGCTGCCATAAATTTCTGTTTGCCTAGATAAAAAGGGTTGAGAAACTACGCTTTATTTATTTTAAATATAGCATTTTCATGGTTCGTGTTTCACCCTCAATTATCAAGCGAGCAAAATACATGCCGGCGGGATTATTTCCCCCATTCCAATTAAATATATGATTACCAGAATTCAAATGATCATTCACAAGTGTTTCAACTTCTCCACCCAATATATTGTATATCACCAAAGATGTTTGGCTATTTTTTGTGAGATCAAATTGTATTGTTGTTGATGGATTAAATGGATTGGGGAAATTCTGGTGTAAGGTGATTTTCTCTGGAATTAGGATTTTATCTGAAATAGATAAAATTTGTTCTGACCCGTAAATTCCTTGAAAGGTTATTTCGTACAGAAGTGCCTCTTCCCCATTGCCAATTGATACTGACTTTGGCTCAGAAAACCACCCCGAATACGTTTGATATCCAGGCCAACTCAATGAAGACAGACTTATCAATGATTCATTAATAAAAGAATTTCCTTGAACCCAATTTTTTATTGGATCGTCTGAGTAGGATAAATTGACATTCCCCTTGATTTGAATAATAGAATGATCTGGAGAATTGGCGTTGTCGGCATAAGTATGATTTCTTGGGACTTGAATTGCAATTTGCACATCTGTTAATATTTGGGAAAATGAAATTGGCTGAATCATATTAAGATAATCATCGGATGTTTCCGGATTTTTGAAAGAACCCAGGTTTGTTACAAGACTATCCATGTGGGATTGATAAGCTTCATTCAAACTCGCATCTCCGGCCATTTTTGTCATTAATGAATCAAACTTTGTCCCATTCCCTGCCATAACAAGTTGATTCATTTCCAACCAATAGCCAAGGTCGTGTGTATATAAATAATCAAATAGTGCTGCCCCATAACGGTAAAAACTCCAGCCGGAGCTGTAGGTTGCTTTAACCACTTCAGGTAGAGACATTCGCTCAGATTGAGTTACAGAAATCTGATTCACAATGGAGTGGCGTGTATTGATGCCATTCAGCCGTGTGCTTCCCGCAAAATATTCTGCTGACCCTTCCCCAAACCAGGTCAATCTTTCATTATCATAGATGTCATGCTGCCACCATAATCCCGGCTCCAAATATCGCCCTTGAAGGTAATGGACGTATTCATGGCGAAATAGTTCTTCTAAAGTGAGTGTACTTTCTTGAGGCGTTCGCTCATAAGTGAAAAATGAACCCCACGATTCTATATACATACCGCCATTATTCGTGCTGAGACCGAAGAGGAAGTTGTTGTAAGAATAATCACTGGGCGAATTATAAATGTAAGCCGTAAGTGAATCATCGGCATGGCCTTCCGCCAGTGGATGATCATTCATTACAATACGATAAAATTGCGCTTCCACTTCTTTCATGGCCCAATACAACGTTTTAATCTTTTTGAGTTCAACACCGTCACCATATCTTACAATAATTTTGCTATCATCAAACCGAATGGTGTTGGGCAATAGTTGCGCTTCAACCTCTTTTTTAATCTGCACTACATCAATCGGATTTCCATCCTCATCGATGCCGTTATAATAAAAATCCAAATATTGAACCGCATTCAGAGAAGGCGCCGTCCACTTACCATGATAGGTAATTACATCGGACAAAAATTGACGTGCCGATTGAATGGGCATATGGAGACCGATCCGAGCACCCCAATACACAGAATTATTAATGAGCCATTCATTATCTTTGGTAAGTTGAATTGTTGTGGCATAAATATCCATCTGCTGAAACACGGAATCAACCAACCCAAAATAGGGGCTGTCCTCACCGGTGTACCGACCATTGAATTGCCAGTGATTGAAAATGCCGTAATCAACACCGCCACCCAACCAATATAGTGCATTGCTTTTATACCAATCCGAAAGGTTGGAATCAAAAATGGATTGAAATGATTTTAATAATGTATCCACTTTGGGGAAAACCTCCACCGGAATGGAACCGATTCCCATTAAAGCGCCAAAAGCAGTGACTGCTTTTACCTGTTCTGATGTACCAAAATCAAGATTAGTATTTCCGCTAAAAGCACGCTGGGCCGACCATGTTTTTTCTTTATGCTTTTGGGTGAGATAAGTATAATCATTGGGAGAATAGAATGCTAAAAAATATCCCGAGCGAACAATTTCAACTAGCGTCTGAACACCAAGATCAGAATCGGAATTTGCCTTCTCGGCGCGAATGACAAGTGAATCAATCATGGCATGAAAGCGCACCGAATCACCATAGAATATTTTTGATTCGTCACTGTTTGTGAAAAGCCCCTTCACTTGGGAATAGTCAATCGTATCCAGTAACGTAATCATGGTGCCAATTGTCATACCCGACAAATCAGACAATGTATAGTCAGCACCTACAGATAACTTTTGTAAAGTTGGCATTTCACCGAATGGTTTTAAATCCAATGGATTCTGAATTGATTCTAAACGATTAGATTCAATCGCACGATTTTGCATGGAACAAAATTCATTGGATTGTGCTGTATAAAAATCGTCCCCCAATATTTGGGCAGTCCCCAACGATAAAATGAATAACGAAATGGATAATAATGGTTTCATTGCAACTTTAAGTTTTGCAGAAATTACAATGTTGCTGACGGACAGAAAGTGACCCAAATCACTAGGCTTGGTTTATTAGCTTATAAATCATTTCAGTATGCTTTGGCGTGGAACCGCAACATGATCCAATTATCATTGGGTTCATTTCAAGGTATTTTGAAATAACATTATTAAATGATATGTCATCCACTTTTTCTTCAATTTCGCCATCAGGCTCAGGTTCAGATAATCCCAAGTTAGGATAAACTCCCCAATCGCCGCTCCAATTATCAATCATGTTTTTCAGCGTTTGATCAGTTTTACCAATCGTGTTGCAATTCAGCATGAGTACATCTACTTTGTCTTTTGCCAATTCATATAGTGATTCCAATGGATGTCCCGATAATAAATGATCGCCATCCTTCACAATTAAACTCAACCATATTTTCATATTATTCACAGAATTGAGTGCAACTTCAATCTCATCCAAATGGCCCATTGTTTCAAACAGAATTACATTCACGCCCGCTTCGTTAAACCATTCCACATTTTCGCCATAGGTGTCTTCTGCAGCTCCCCGCCCTGGAAAGGATTCAGGTTCATAACAATCTTCTATCGATGTAATAGATCCCACCACAACTTTCGGATTTGCAGATCGTGCCAATTCTACTGCTTTCATTAAACTAGACTTTGCTCGTTCAGAAGCACGCATTGGGGAATAATCCGCTTTTCGGTAGGACCATGTAGTCGTGCGGAATGTATTGGTCCCTAAGATGTCGGCGCCGGCGGATACATAATCACGATGAACGGCACTCACAATTTCAGAATCCATAAGGTTCGCTTCTGCCGACCATAATGGTAATGGCAATTTCAATCCGCGAGCCATGAGTTCGGTCCCCATGGCACCATCCATGATAAGTGGTTTATTCACCACAAGCACTTTTACAAGCTTCCATCGTTTTGAATGGGACGACACCTTCACATCCACCCCAAGTAAATTCCTTACATTTACCTTCATCTTGGTCATAATAGTATCGGGGAATTAACGCTTCGCACGGTCCAGTTTCGGGTATTAGAAAACAAGCATCATCCTGTGGATCATCCTTGTTACACGCCATTAATAACAATGGAATTACAATGATCAATTTCTCAAATAATATCATAGCCAAAATTACAGGAATACAACATATTAACTTTCAAATTATTAATGGAAGTAGAGAAGCGATTAATCACATATTTTTCCAATATAAACAAATTACAAATTGAGAACGTATAATAAGTAATACGTAAATTCTTTAATCAAATTATAAAAAATCTACGGGGGTAAAATTGAAATATCTAATTTCCATAGTGCTGATATCATCAGCATTGTTTTCTCAAACACTAAACCTTTTCACAGATTGCCAATTTTGTGATAAAGATTATTTTCGTGAAAAGGTATCCTATGTAAACCATGTGCGCGATCGTGAGGATGCGGATGTACATATGCTGGTCACGTCTCAAACCACCGGTTCCGGTGGAAGTGAATACAATATGATTTTCTATGGTTTGAAAGCCAATGAAGGTCGGAGTGATACCATTACTTTTAATACCGAAGAAACCGCAACCAGTGATGTTATCCGTAAAAAAATGGTGAAGTATTTGCATGTGGGTTTATTACCATATATGAAAAATGATCCCATGATGGAACGATTCATGATATCCTTTGAACCGATTAAAAAAGAAAAGATGGTTACCCCAGTAGATAAGTGGAATAAATGGGTATTCAGAACGAGTTTAAGCGGAAATTTCAATGGACAAAAAACCTATGAATCCCAAAGGCTTTCCGGTTCATTTGGTGCCTCTCGCGTGACAGAAAACTAGAAGATTAGAATGTCTATGCGTATGAGTGAAAATAAAGACAGTTTTGATTATGGCGACTTGAAGTATAAGAGTACTCAAGATTCGAAGAAAATTTCTGGTTCTGTTATAAAATCTCTCGGAAAACATTTTTCAACCGGTTTTTGGGGCTCCCTGTCATCATCGTCTTATAGTAATCTCGATCGGAGTATTGTCATTACACCAAAAGTGGAATATAATTTATTTCCCTATTCGGAATCAAATCATCGTCAAATTCGTGTCGAATATGGCATTGGATATAATGATCGTAATTATGTCAAAGAAACAATTTATTTTAAAATGAAAGAGCAACTGTGGCAACAATCCGCTCGTGTTTCAGCATCATTTGTTCAGCCATGGGGATCCGCCGATGTAAATATTAATGGATCCTCCTACTTGCATGATGGATCAAAAAATCAAGTATCATTATTCACATCATTAAATCTGCGTATTCTCAAAGGATTGAGCGTGAATTTCTATGGTTCTTTTTCCCGGATTAGGGATCAACTCAATCTTGCCAATGAAGACTTGCCGGACGAAGATGTGCTTTTGAGACGTAAAGAGTTGGCTACCCAATTTTCATATTATTCCGGAATAAGTCTTTCATATACCTTTGGATCAAAATTTAATAATGTTGTGAATCCAAGATTTGGTGGAAGTGGTGGTGGTGGTAGAATCATTATAATGTAATTTATTATAGATAGAGTTAGACAGGGCAATACTACTCGCCCCTGTCTAACATATATCTGAATAATCCCCTAACGATTGCCGTAAATTGACTCAAGCACTTTCCGTTCAATCATGGAAAGCCCCCCATTATGAAAAAGCAATTCACCATTCTTTGCTTTAGTCTCCTCTTTTCGAATCCATTGAAAGGTGATTCTCCCAATCCTACCTTTGCATTTGATCAATATGAGGTGGCCACCAATCTCATTGATAATACACGAATCGTTACAGGAAATTTTTTAAGTGCGAATCAAATGATGGATATTGCAATGGTTCATCGAGATTCTACCGGTACAATCAATTTGGATATATACCAATTTCAGGATGACAATTGGCGGTTGGCATTAGACACAACACTTCATCAAAATACAATATTTGTGGATGCGGCCATAATTAATGGAAAAGATCGGCTCGTCACATTTTCTGAGGGTCAATTGAATTGGTTCGACCCCCAAACGGGCAAAACCTCACTTCTGTTGAAACTCCCATTTGAATTCAGGACTGATCCAAAATGGGGCATCCCACAAGTAAGAATAACGCATGACCTCAATAACGATGGACAGGATGATATAATTGCCCCCAGTGTGGATGGATTTTGGGTGGCCACGCAATTATCTGATGGTACATTTTCCGAACCGATTAAAATCGGTCCGCCAGAGCCATACCTTAACCAAAGCACATTTGATGATAAACGCAATTATGGTGAAGTGGGAATCAATGCCATGACGATTCCTTGGTATCTCAGCCGTGTTCACAATTTTGACTATAATCAGGACGGCCGCAAAGACCTCATTTTTTGGAATGAGGATCATTTTGATGTATATGTTCAAATTGAAGATGGCTCATTCGCAACCAATCCTATCACCTTCCAAACGGATGTACATTTTGACTCTGACGGCACATATTCTATCGTTTTCAGTTTTGCTCAATCCAATACATTCTCACTCATTTTCGGCACTCGAAAATCCACGAACTTTACCGTACTCCATTCCATTGAAGATATGAACGGAGATGGCATCCCTGATTTAGTAACGCATTCTCTCACGGGCCGCAGTGTGTTTAAAATGAAGAGTCGATACATTGTCCATTTTGGTTCAGCAACTAATGGTGGGATTTTATTTTCAAAATATCAGGCTACTGCGGCCAATTCAGACGGTAAAGGCGGAGCAACCCAATCCGGTGGTTACGCCAATCAATGGTTAAGGGATATTGATGGAGACGGCAACACAGATATTATCCGATATGATGTTAAGATTGGACTCACGGGGATGATCAATGTTTTACTCGGGAGACATCTTATCATTAATTTTGAAACCCATAGAATGGTTGGGGGTCGATTCCTTTCACATCCGGATGGAAAGAAAAAAATCAAGGCGCATGTAAATATTTATGATGAAAAAGGTGGGTTTTTCCCCTTTATGCTATTGGGCGATTTAAGCGGTGATGGCTTGGCAGAATTACTGGTGGCGACAAAAAAGAATGAAATACAGATCTTTGGCGGTCAACCTGAATTGAATATTTTAAACACTGAACCCATCAAAGTTAATTTATTGGTGCCAAGTATGGAAACAGGCACTTGGCTAAAGGATTTAAACCAAGATGGAAAGCAAGATATCCTTTTGTACTATCATACAAAAGAAAAGGAGAAACCTTTTCGTCTCGTTACATTGATTACAAAATGATTTTGGTAAAGACGATCCGGCGGATCGTCTTTACATCAATTTTGTAAACACGCCCTGAATCTCCCAGCAATTCGCATCAACAATGAAAATGATTTTATGTATAGACGCATTGTCTGCTGGGTAACGGATTCCTTTCGATTTCGACATGAAGATAAAGACGTAGCATGCTACGTCTCGACATTTATACTATTGATTCAAATACAAATAATCCACCGCCAGTTGGGCCAAGGATTTCATACCGAATTTTAAATTCCGCTCATCTGCGGCAAAATAGGGTGAATGATTTGATGACGCTTTAGATGGATCCACCGCAACACCATTAAAAAAATACAATCCCGGGGCGTGATCGGTGAAAAATGGAAAATCCTCTGCACCGGTGACGTATGGTCTTTCGATCACATTTTTATCGCCATACACGCGACGCAAAGAGGGCAGCATCTGCTCCGTCAAAGACGGATCATTGTAAGTTACTTTAGCAATTCCACTAAATATTTCCAATTTTGCTTTTGCACCGGAAGCGGCAGCGATCATTTCAACTTTATTCCGAATACTGGCATGAATCTGTTGACGCACTTCTTCATTAAATGTGCGAATGGTTCCTTCCATCACCACTTCTTCCGGAATAATATTATTCCGAATACCACCATGAATGGACCCAATTGTAACAATTGCCGGGACTTTTGTAATATCAACTTCTCTTGCCACAATTGTTTGCAGTGCATTAATTATTTGAGATGAAATAGCAATGGGATCCACACCGCCCCAAGGCACAGCGCCGTGGGTTTGAACACCGGTTACAGTAATTCTCATCCGCTCAGCCGCAGCCATCATTGGTCCAGAACGATATTGGGCAGTTCCCAATAATACCGGCCAGGCATGGAGTCCAAAAATGGCATCAACTTTGGGATTATCCATTACGCCTTCTTCTACCATATACGGCGCGCCGCCCTTTTCACCCAAAGGTGGACCCTCTTCCGCCGGTTGGAAAATAAATTTGACTGTTCCCGGTAAATCTTCTCGAATACTGGCCAAGATCTCCGCCGTGCCCATAAGCCCCGAAATATGATTATCATGGCCACAAGCATGCATCACATCCACTTCTTTATCTTGATAAATACCTTTCGCTTTGGAGGCGAATGGAAGGTCCACTTTTTCTTTTACCGGTAGGCCATCCATATCGGCGCGAAGGGCTACAACTTTCCCGGGCTTACCGCCTTTTAAAAGTCCAACCACACCTGTATGGGCCACACCAGTTTGAACTTCCATCCCAAGTGAGAGTAGATGAGCAGCTACTTTTTCTGCCGTGCGGAATTCTCGATTAGACAGCTCCGGATTCTCATGAAAATCCCGGCGCCATTCAATAACTTTTCTCTCAATTCGATCAGCCATTTGGTCAATTTGATTGTTGAGATTTTCCGGTGTTTGACCGAAAACAAAACTGAGGGCCAAAGCCCCAATTATTAGTCGTTTCATTGATATCTTTCTGTTAATATTTCTTTAGGTCACCATCACGACGTTTGGCCTTTTTGACCATATTTTCCACATCTTTCAAAAGCTGTTTGGCATCATAAACGATGCCGTCTTTAATGGTGTATTTCACACCGCCCACACGAACCACTTCATTCTTCTCATTGATCTTGATTGCGCCGGTTCCGTAGAGAACCTTGAAATTTGCAAGGGGGTTTTCATCCACAATAACAAGGTCTGCCAACATCCCCTTTTTCACCATTCCAAAATTTACAGGTGTCCCCAATGGTTTATGGAGTGTTTCCGCACCATGAAGGGTTGCTGCTCGCACCACTTCCAGCGGATGGAAACCAGCTTCTTGCAACAATTCCATTTCTTCAACAAACCCAAATCCATAAAGTTTATAAATGAATCCACTATCAGAACCGGTAGTTACTCGGCCACCAGCATTTTTGTATTCATTTAAGAATTGCATCCATACTTGGTAGAATTTTTTCCATGCAATTTCATCTGCGGTAGTCCAATTGAACCAATATGATCCGTGGGCACGTCTGCTGGGTGCGTAATAATCCCACTGGGATGGGAGAGTATATATATCGTGCCAATCCGCATTTCGGGCCATCATCACATTGCGACCGGCGGCATAAATATTCATGGTGGGGTCCATGGTCATATCCAATTCAAGCAATTCTTTTTTAAGTGATTCCCACTTTCCGCCATTAGGCGTCACCAAACTCCATTGGCGTGCCACTTGACCGAAACGGTGCTGTTCATTATTGTAATTCATATCTACCGGCCAGGGTTGAATATCGTGGTTTTCATACATGGATTCAAAAAGACCGTAATAATGCGTTTGAGTACCGAGACCTAGTCGAGCTGCATCAATGGTATTCATCCGAGCCACGCCAGTTTGAGCCAAATGAGCAGTGGTGCCCAAATTGTTCTTGATAGCTTCATCAATAAGGGCAGCCATGATTCGTGGTTCGAAAGCACCGAGCTTAAGTCCATCTACACCTTTTTTGGCGGCGTACTTCACCCATTTACGGGCTGTTGCCGGATCGTTTATGGAACCGCCCTTCCAATCCTTCCCTTGCCCAGGACGTTGATATGCCCAAATTCTAGGGGCAGTAATTTCATTTTTGGCGGAGCGCTTCTTTTCACTAAGACTAAATTCAAGGGAACCGAGTCCAACTCCGCGGACGGTGGTAACACCATGGGCCAGCCATAATTTATAGACATATTCCGTTTCAGGCGCTTTTTGGGGATCACCTGCATGGGCATGCATATCTACGAACCCCGGCATGACATATGATCCATGGGCATCAATTTCATAATCGCCAGCTTTGGGACGGCGCTCATCATTGATGGGCACACCAGGATATCCCACGCCACTTACAGAAGTTATTTTGTTACCTTCAATTACAATATCTACCGGTCCCCGAGGTGGCGCGCCTGAACCGTCAATGACGATGGCACCGCGAATCACCAATCGTTTAAATGGACCTTCCCCTTCAGCCCGATCCGGTCCCGGCAAGATTGATTTCGGTTTGTCTTGAGCAACAAGGAAAATGGATATAATATAAAATATAATGGATGTCCGAAATAGACGTCTCATAACAACTCCTTTTTTTTATTGGTATCCCCTCTTCAGAGAATCAAAAAATGTCCAGTAATATAATCACGCAACAGATGACAATTCATCAATCCTTTTTAATGATTGTTGGTAATCTTCAGTTCGTCCCCTTTTAGCCGCACCTTTGGCGTATATGTTCAACTTATGAATGAGCATGTTTACCATGGATTGCTTTTGTTTTTCGCTAAAATAAGATTCTATCAATTTTTCTAAAACGCGAATATGATGGAATTCAATTCCTTCTTTCACATTAGAAAGTTGATCCTCATGGCCACCGTATTTTTTGACTAATGATTCTTTCAAATACAAGACCAAATATTTGGCTGTAATCCGTAGCCAAAGGTCATAATCCTCACAAACTTGGAAGGATTCATCAAAATATCCAACTGATTCAAATATTGATTTGTGGATCAATAATGTAGATGGAGAAATACGGCACTTATCCAGACACTGCTCAAAAATATATCCCCCATATTTCTGATGTCCCTTTTTTTGGTTCACCCTAACACCATTCCGAATCCAGTTTTCTTCCGAATGACAAAATTTTATATCTGGATTCCTTTGAAGTGCTTCAACTTGCTTTTCCAGTTTATTAGGAAGCCATTCATCATCAGAATCAAGGAAGGCAGTCCAATCATATTCGGCTGCGTTAATCCCTGTGTTTCTAGCGGCGCTAACCCCTTGCTTAGGTTGAATGATTAATTGAATAGATGGGTAACTTTTCTGAATCCATTCACTAGTCCCATCTGTAGAGCCGTCATCTACCACAAAAATTTCCGCTGGTAGAAGGGATTGATCCATGACCGACTGAATCGCTCGGCCTAAAGTATGCCGTCGATTATATGTGGGAATAATTACCGATATTTTCAACGATGCTTTGCGGATTCAACCAAGTTAGTTTCTGAATTAATTGGTCTCAGAGTAAAATCAAATGAATATGATTTCGCCGGCAGTTGATGCTTATCCAATGGCTGTGCGCCCCAACTATTTCGTCCGCCCACACCCATTTGTTTATAGTCAATGTGGAGATTTACAAAGTCGCCCGGCTTCATATCATCGGTATGCCATTGCTGTTTTGTCGTTCGGATATTTCCCGTAGAAGATGCATTGGCCGAACCAACATTACCATTATCCCAATCCCAAAGACGAAAATGACTAGCATTGATAGAAAGGGAATCACCAATAACCATTAATCCGTTGCCTTCTTTATTGCTGAGGACAGCCCAGCGTACATCTGTTTTATTTCCATTCTCCTGAGGACGTACATACGGATGGTATTGATCAACGACCTTACCATTAAATAAATCTACCTTTGTGCTGGATTTTCTATCCCAATAACTCTCGTGAGGCCCGCGACCAAACCAGGTTAATTCATCATATTGTTGAGGCAATTCCATCACCATACCCAATCGAGGAAGGTTTGGTAAATCCTCTTTCTCCAGCTCAATACTATGTTTCACTTGGATATCTCCATTCCCCTTGATTCGGTATTCGGTTTTTCCCCATGATTCAAGTGACGGATAATTGTTTATAACAGTAACCATATACTCACTACTATTGATGGATTTTGATGATACAGATTTAACTTGAAAGTCTGTGCTTGCAGACCGCCATACTCCCAATCGATTTGGTACTTTACTGCCAAAATCGTTATCGATTGGTGCACGCCAGAAATTGGGTTGAAGCCCTTTCGAGACTAAGTTTTTTCCACCCACATTCCATTCAGAAATTCTGCCAGTGTTCTTATCCCAACTAATGGAAAACCAATCGCCGGATACTAAAATAAACTGATCAGATTCATTGGCTGTTACGCTCCCTTTTGAACGAGCGGATTCCGATTTATTAGCTTGAGGTAGCTTTAACTGATCCCAAGCGACTAAAAAGTCTTTTGGAATAAGGTCTGTTCTTTCCTTGGTGAAAAACTGAACTTCTAAAAAATATTCCGTGTTGGGTTTATCGAATACTTCCTTCGCAGGAATGGTCACTTCCATGGTGTCCTGCGGTCCAATAATCATATTTTTCAATTCACCTTTTTCAAGCACTTTCCCATCGGCTTTCACTTGCCAAACAATTTGGTAATCCTTCGAATCAATAAAAAAGTTTTCATTGATTAATTGCACTTTAAATTTGGCTAAATCAACCGGTTCTACCCAAAAATTCTGATACACCTTTTTTGCTTCAAAAAAGTGAGGGTTCGGTTTTCGGTTTGGTTGAATCAAACCATTGATGAGGAAATTGCCATCACTGGGTGTTTCTGGCGGACCGTAATCACCACCATAAGTATAATAGATTTCACCATCTTCTGTCTTTTCGGCTAACCCTTGATCCACCCAATCCCAAATAGCGCCCCCCTGAAGGTGTTTATTGGCGCGGATGGCATCCCAATAATCCTGCATACCGCCTAGACTGTTCCCCATGGCATGCATATATTCGCACAAAATAAGCGGTCGTTCCCTTGGCACTGAAGCCCACTCTACAATGCGGTCAATACTGGTGTACATGGGTGTGTATATGTCCACATGACTGTTCTCCAATGCCCGTTCATAATGGACTGGCCGAGATGGGTCGCGATCGTGGATCCAATCGGAACCGGCCACGAAATTCACCCCATCACCGCCTTCATTTCCCATGGACCAAATGATTACGGAAGGTCTGTTTTTATCTCTCTCAACCATTCTTTCGATTCGTTTAAGGTGTGCTATCTCCCAAGACGGTTTATTGCCCAAGGTTCGATCTGGATGATAGCCTATACCGTGACTTTCAATGTTGGCTTCATCAATGACATAAAGACCATATTTATCGCACAATTCATACCAATAAGGATCGTTGGGATAATGGGATGTTCGCACAGTATTGAGGTTGTACTGTTTCATTAGTTTGATGTCTTCTTCCATGGATGCTCGACTAATAACGTGCCCTGTATTGGGATCATGTTCATGGCGGTTCACACCTTTAATCAGGATGGGTTGGCCATTCACCAATAACTGTCCGCCTTTAATTTCTACTGTTCTAAAACCAATCTTATCTGTGATTACTTCCAAGACATTATACCCTTTAGAAAGAGTAATAGTTAAGTCATAAAGATTGGGCGTTTCTGCCGTCCAGGGAGACACATCCTTAATTGTTTTATTCACTGAATATTTTTGGGATCCTGGTAACAGCTTCAACCGTCTTGAATGAGAATAAATTTTTCTCCCATTTATATCCCTCAATTCTACTTTTAATTTTGTAGACTGAACATATTCCAACCCATTTTCTAGCGAGAGGTCTAAAGTGAATTCTCCATTTTTATAAGATGCATCCATGGGTGTTTTAGCCCAGAAATCCGCTATACGGACTTTAGGTTCGGCATAAAGGTAAACATCCCGCTCGATGCCACTGATGCGCCAAAAGTCCTGGCATTCTAAGTAAGTTCCATCGGACCATCGATACACTTGAATCGCCAATAAGTTTTCACCCGAATTCACATAGTCCGTAATATCGAATTCTGCCGGAAGCTTACTTCCTTGACTATAACCAACCTGTTTCCCGTTAATCCACAAAAAGAATGCGGATTTTACTGCGCCAAAATGGAGGACAATCCGACGGTTATCCCAATCGTCTGGTATATTGAAATCCTCGCGATAAGAACCAACCGGATTATAATCATCGGGCACATCCGGTGGTTGAGGGTCCCGGGTGAATTCGTAAGGCTGATTAACATAAATGGGAATCCCATAACCATTTATTTCCCAATTGGCAGGGACGGGGAAATCCACCCAATCAGAATCATCATAATCTGTTTTGTAAAAATCGGTAGGACGGTCGTTGGGGTTACGGACCCAATTGAATTTCCATTCTCCGTTTAAGGATTGATAATATTGAGAATTTGAAGGATTGCCCGTTTTGGCAACCTTCATCGATTCATATGGGAAAAACGTGGCACGTGCCGGCTCCTTATTTATCTCAACTATGGATGGATCTTCAATCTCTGCCGGGTTTTGCGCTACCAAAACAGAAATAATTGTAAAGACGCAGCCACGCCTCACGGAGGGTAAACATGCTGCAATTCTACAGAAATTTGTACGATTCATTTATTTGTCCTTAAAACAGTTGTTGTGGATATGCTCCCATATCCACCAGTTTTTGTATTTCGCCTACGACAAAGGCTTTATCTTCTTTATACGTAACACCAAACCATGATGCAGCGCTACTGAGTATATGAACATCTTCCTGTCCACCTTGGATCAATTCATTCACCACAGATGGAATCAAATATTCACTTTTCATTTCGGATCCTTCAGCTTTTAAAAAATCCACAAACTTGTCCTGTAAATAACTAAAAAGAACTGGTGTGAATCCCCACATATTCATGGATACCGGCTCACTTCCATCCAATGCTAAATCACGATTGGACGAAACACCGTTCTCAACTTTTTGTAAATCGCTTGTTTCAACTACTGTATCCAACTTTCCTTCTTTCACAGTACACAATCCCCGTGTAACTCCACCAAAAATAGAAAGTGTATTCTCCAGTCGAAAGGTAACCATGCTGAATTGATTTGCACCATCATTATAATAATCAGCTACAGTTTTGAAAGATTCCCTTCCATAGAAATCGTCACCATTGATGGCGGCAAATGGTTCGTTGATCAAATCCTTAGCAGATAAAATTGCCTGCCCTGTGCCCCATGGCTTTACCCGGCCCTTAGGACATGTATATCCACTGGGCAGATCATGGATATCTTGGAAAGCAAATTCAACTTGAATCTTGCCACCATATTTATCCGTTACTTGGGCTTTGAATTGATCTTCGAAATCTTTGCGAATGATAAATACTACTTTGGTGAAACCGGCCGCGATCGCATCATAAACAGAATAATCAATAATTGTTTCGCCATGAGGTCCTACCGCGTCCAGTTGTTTGAGTCCGCCATAACGTGACCCCATACCGGCGGCCATGACTAAAAGTGATATATTGGGCATGATTTAAATTTCCTTAAAATAATCAAAGAAGTTAATCAATTCTTGTTCCTAAGTCAGAATTAATAAAAAAAGCTTCCCCCCCTACTTCTTCAATCGCTTCTGCAACTTCCTCAGGATTGTCCGGCGCATAGACAAACATACATCCACCACCGCCAGAACCATTAATTTTTCCACCCAGAGCGCCGGCATCTAAGGCCGCATTCATCATAGCTTCGATTTTGGGTGTACTAACTTGAAGCACATCCCTTAATACTGAATGATGTTCTGTTAACAATTCCCCAATCAATTGATGATCTGGATTGTTTTTTTCTAATTCCGGTAATGCTTGTTTTAATAAATCTCGATTTTGGATCGTGCCTCGGTATAATTCAACTTCATCTCGATTGAGATCAGACAGATCAGCATTTTCATCTAAAGAATGAAATGTTAAATCTGGATTTTTAACTTTTAATTTTTGAAGCATTTCTAATCGTGAATCGCGACATCTGCTCAAAATCCCCATAGTGTTTTTGGGATCACATGAATCTCCCAAAACAAAAGAACCTAAATTCGGATTTAATGATCGAATAGAAATTTTAGGTTCCGATTTTAAATAAATAAGATTCCCCATGGCGGTTGAATATTGATCCATCATACCTCCAGGCTCATCAAATTCAGTCACTTCTGCTTTATAGGTCAATTCACCAATTTTCTGTTGATTCCAGTTTGGTGGATTATCCGCCATTTTAGATAAAAAATGAATCCAGCTTACGTTAATAGCCGAGGAAGAACTGGTTCCGGCGCGGATGGGAATATTACTGGTAATCTTACACTCGAATCCGGATGAAAAAGTAAGTCCTTCATTTTGACAAATCCGAATTCCACTTTTGAAATAATCCCGCTGTTTTGTATAATTCAAATCATCTAATGAAAATAATTCAGTTTCACCCAAATCCGGTTTATGGATAATGACTTCTTTACCTTTTTTCTTATCCCCTTTTATTATCGCCCGTAGAGAAATCGACATTGCTATGACGGGGAGACCGAGATAATCCTGATGCTCGCCAAAAAAACAAATCCGACCGGGAGTAGAGATTCTCATGTATCGTAATGGATTATGGTGTAAACCCGATTACGTTTGTACGAGAACACATTTGTTTATTTTTCCCACACTTTAAACAATCCAACAGAAGCAATTATACCCAATCCAACAATAAAAAGCCCACTTCCAGTTTCGCCATAGATGAATTGCCCTATACCTAGCAAAAAGCCATAAACTGCCGTACAACCCAATACCATGGATAAAATTCCTTTCGGTACTGGCCATGGTTCACTGGAAACGCCATCTGAATATTTTTCCCAACCAGGGCCGCCGGGATTCACTTTCTTCACAAAATTCCGTAGAGTTTCTTCATCATCTGGTGGCGTGACATAAGTAGCCACAATCCAAACTATAGTCGTGAGGATGGCCCCAATCACAATTTTTTGCCATCCTTCTAAAGCTGAATCACCAAAATTGAAATATCCCGCTATTATGATGGAACTGATCATTGCAACAATCTCAGTATAAGCATTAATCCGCCACCAGAACCACCGTAGGATGTATATCAATCCTGTGCCGGCACCAATCATCAGAAGCAGGTTAAAGGCTTGCCCTGCGCTTGTGAGCATCAACCCAAGGCCTCCCCCCAATATAATTGAAATAATTGTGAATAATCTGCCCATCTTTACCAATTGTTTTTCTGATGCAGATTTGTTGATAAATCGGTGATAGAAGTCATTCACCAAATAACTCGCCCCAAGATTTAATTGGGTACTCATGGTACTCATAAATGCTGCAATAAGTGATGCTGCTACAAGCCCCAGCAATCCTGAAGGTAATAAAGTCAACATAGCAGGATATGCTACATCGTGACCCAACTTATCTGCAGGCAAATTAGGAAATGCTTTTTGGATATCACTCAGTTCAGGAAAAACAATAAGTGAAGCAAGGGCAATCAATATCCACGGCCACGGACGGAGTGCATAATGGGCCACATTAAAGAAGAATGTAGCGGCTACAGCATTTTTTTCATCTTTGGCAGAAAACATCCGTTGGGCGATATATCCGCCGCCACCGGGCTCTGCACCGGGATAATAACTGGCCCACCATTGGACAGCCAATGGTACAAGCAGAACAGGCACCCATGCATTGGGGTCAGAAAGATCGGGAATGAGTGAAAGTTTGTCTGCAACATTTGCATGGGAAATCAAGTTAGAAAGTCCGCCAATTTCAGGCAAACCGAGAATATAAAGCATTCCCCAAATGGAACCTATCATAGCCAAGGCGAATTGAACAAAATCTGTAATAATGACTGCTTTTAAGCCGCCCAACGTGGAATAGGCCAACGTAATGGAGCAGGCAATAGTTAAGGTCAACCACCCAGGTAACCCTAAAACAATTTCACCAAACTTAATGGCGGCTAAACTTACCGCACCCATCACCAAAACATTGAAGACCAATCCCAAATATAAAGCACGGAATCCTCGTAAAAATGCCGCCGGTTTTCCGCTATACCTCAATTCATAAAATTCTATATCAGTTAACACATCTGAACGGCGCCATAGTTTGGCATAAACAAAAACAGTCAGCATGCCCGTAAGCAAAAAGGCCCACCAACCCCAATTTCCGGATACACCATTCTGTCGCACGAGGTCCGTAACCAAGTTCGGCGTATCGGTGGAAAATGTTGTGGCCACCATTGAGACACCCAAAAGCCACCAAGGCATATTCCGCCCTGCTAAAAAGAAGGATTTTGTATCCTGACCAGCCTGTCTTGAAACCCAAAGGCCTACGAATAATGAAAGGGCGAAATATGCGCCAACGATTGTCCAGTCTAATGAAGATAATATCATGGTGATTTCTCTATTTAAATATTTTTAATACCGATCATCCAGCCCAAAGATGGGTTTATTTGTTTTCCACTTTCCCCGTGTAAAATCGGGGATCTTCACCGATGTACTATCCAATCGAATTGATTTTTCTGACAGCGGAACAATCACACTCATACTGACTGCATCATACACATCAATCACTGGGGTTTGATCGCCTTTTAATGCTTCAACAAAAGCTCTTACAACAAAGAAATCCATACCACCATGGCCGGCACCGGATGCTTGATCTTCAAACTTTTTCCACAGCGGATGATCGTACTTTTTCAAATATTCCTCATCAGATTCCCAGCGATGGGCTTGGGGACTCGTACCTTCGATATAAATAGATTTATTATCTTTCATCCAAATGCCTTGTGTCCCTTGAACGCGAAAGTTCAATGAGTACGGTCTAGGTGAATTGGTATCATGGCTTAACATAATGGTCTGACCATTGGCGCACTTAATCACCGTAGTCACCACATCACCTAATTTGAAATCCACTTTTGCGTTGGGATGATCTTCTCCCCCATTTTCAACCACATATTTGTGGAGGCCTCGAGATTGGGTCGCCGTGGAAGTCAGATGGATCATTTTATTTCCACGATTAATGTCTAACATGGGACTCACTGGCCCTAATCCATGGGTTGGATATAAATCAGCATTTCTATCCACCGAATGCTGCGTTCGCCATTTGGCTTCAGAAAATCCTTTTTCACCGAATTCCACTCCGCCGCCGTAAGCACCTTCGCCATTATTAAATTTCACATGGCGAAGGTCATGTTGGTATCCGCCTTGGCAGTGAAGTAATTCACCAAACAATCCCTGGCGAACCATATTGAGGACGGCCATAATATCCCTGCGATAATTTACATTTTCCATAATCATACACAGTTTGCCGGTCTTTTCAGATGTATTCACCAAGTCCCAACATTCTTTTACCGTGAGGGCTGCCGGCACTTCTGTCCCGACATGAAGGCCATTCTCCATGGCTGCCATTGCCATGGGATGGTGCCATTCCCAAGGGGTGGCAATATATACCCCATCTAAATCTTCTTTCGCCACCATATTGCGAAAATCCTCGGGACCATCTTTATATATTTTGGGAACGGGTCGTCCTTGCTTGGCAAAAACTTTTAGCACCATTTCTAACATACGGTCGTCAATATCGCAAATTACAGGAATATCTACATCGGGACGATTGAGCAGTAACCCAACCATACCTTGGCCCCTAAATCCAGTACCAATAACCCCAATCTGAAGTTTGCTTGATGATGATCCGAATAATGATGTTGGCATCATTGATGCGGCTGCGCCAGCAATGGCTGTACTTTTAATAAAATCTCTTCTATTCATTGGTGATTTCATAATGAGCCTTTCAAATTCTCAAATAGTTGAACAATATAGGGAATTAAATTTTTACCAGTTATACTTTAGTAAAAAGAAATATTTAATTAAATGTAAAATTTTTATTCCGGACTTGGGCTTCAAGGAAATAATAATCTGCATAGTTTAATGGTTTATCCACTTCTGCGCCATGAGGGATACTACCAACTGCATGCTTCAAAAGGAAATTTCCGTTAGACCCAACTTTGGCCAAATAGGTACGATTAGATAAGTTATGCAATTGCTCTTGTGCTTTTTTAAGGTATGGATTTCCTTCATCCCCAAGGTGTTCGCTCAATTCAAAAAGAGCAGAACAAATAATTGCAGCAGCGGAAACATCTCTTGGCTCCTCCGGAATATTCCCTGCATTAAAATCCCAATAGGGTACGAGATCATTCGGAAGATTTGGGTGATTCAAAATAAAATCAGCAATCTTTTTTGCTTGATCTAAAAACCGTTTATCCCCAGTTTCACGATAGGTCATGGTAAATCCATATAGGCCCCATGCTTGTCCTCGAGCCCACGCGGATGATCTGGAAAAACCTTGATGGGTGAAATTTCCCCAGACTGCTCCTGTTTCCTGATTATAATCCACTACGTGATATGAACTGTTGTCAGGCCTAAAATGGTTTTTCAATGTTGTTTCTGCATGGGAAACAGCAATGTGATAATAGATTGAATCTCCACTTAATTTTGTTGCCTTGAATAACAATTCAAGATTCATCATGTTGTCAATAATAACTGGGTAACCCCAAATGTGCTGATTGAAATCCCAGGAACGAATACATCCCACATTGGGGTCAAACCGTAAAGCTAATGTCTTGGCACTTTGAATCAAAACATCAACATAATCAGGGTTTTGGGTCAAACGGTAGCCATTCCCATAACTGCAATTCATTTTAAAACCAATATCATGGTTAATGTTTTTAAACTGCTGTTCCGCCATATTTACCGTAAACCTCTGTGCTTCATTTCTCCATTTCTCGTCATCGGTAAGCTCATACAAGTACCATAAACTTCCGGGCCAAAATCCACTGGTCCAATCGTCTGTATTCACTAATTTTGTTGATCCATCATCATTCAGTGTCCGCGGATGGCCCAAAGAATCACCAACAAATTCAATCAATTGACCGTATTGTTTTGTGGATGTTTCGAGGTAATTCACTTTTGATGAACAGCCCGTTAATCCAATGGATAATAGTGTTATGAACAAGGATATTTTACTTTTTACAAATTTCACTTTATAATTCATTTTTATCTTAAAATAAATCCATCTTTTAAAGGATCGTCCGGATTAATCCAAAATGTATTCTTCCCCGTGATAAAAGCATTCCCGTTCACTTCCGGAATGACCGCATCATATTTTCCAAATGATGTTACTTCATCCACCTTCACAGAAAATGTTGAACCGATTATACTTTCGATGGTGATGGGTTCTCCCACACTAATTTCACCCCTCGCATAATGGATGGCCGCACGGGCACTTACACCAGTTCCTGTCGGACTTCGATCCACTTCCCCTTCGGCAAAAATGCAAACATTTCGGCTGTGGTGATTTGGGTCTTCTGGCGGTCCCGTAAAAATGGTGCCGTATAAAAAGTTCATATCCGGTTCTGTAGGATGATCCATTTTTACACTTTCTACAATGGCACGTTTGATTATCATTCCCTTTTCAATTAATGCTTGTTGGTGGACTTCCGTACAATCCAAACCAACCTGATCCACATCCACAAAAGCATAGAAAGCGCCGCCAAATGCTAAATCATATTTTATCTTTCCCAAACCCGGGACATCGATTTCAGAATCCATTTTTTGAACAAATGAAGGAACATTCTGAAACCGAACACCGGTGACTTTTCCATTTTCAATTGCTGCGACTGCTCGGATAAACCCCGATGGTACATCCATTTTGACTTCTGTCTCTGGTTTGGTCATTGGGATTAGACCGGTTTCAACGATTACTTTTGTTAATGCGATAACAGCATGGCCACATCCAGTGGAATATCCTTCATTATGGATAAAGATTACACCAAAATCCGCACCGGGAGTATCTGGCGCAACGATTATAGCGCCATACATATCAGCGTGTCCCCGAGGTTCCCACATGAGCGCCTTGCGAATATTATCATGATTATCTCTCGCGTCGGCTCGCTTTTCAAGGAGTGTATTTCCCGTGAGTTCGGGATAGCCACTCAAGATGATCCGTAGTGGTTCACCGCCAGTGTGTGCATCGATGGTTTGAATTTCTTGCCAATTTTTTGGCGGGGACCAGTTCTTGAGTTTTAAAATTTTTATCATCTTTTTATTATCATTTCACTTTTGTAAACCGAGGTAAAGCTTCACAAAGAGAACTCGAAAATACACTAATACGTGAACTAATTCCCATTTGGTAAGGGGCTTCATTATTTAAATATCCCTCCCCGCCTGAATGCCAAAGGCGGGCAGGTAAATCTCCCTTTGACAAGGGGCACATTGATTTATGATATCCCTCTAAATCTCCCTTTGACAAGGGAGACCTGATGGGTCTTGCCCCTAATTTTTGTTTGATTCATGAATTTCAATCCATTCTACTATCACTTGGTAAACTCCATCCATATTTTCTTTGACCTCATTATCAGGAATCCTCAAGAATTCTATCCCTAAATTTTCAATTTTAGATTGTCGCTCTTTATCTTCAACTTCTTCACCAATATGACTAATGCCATCAATTTCAATGACCAAATCCAATTTGGAACAATAGAAATCAACAATATAGTCTAAGATTGGTTTTTGACGATAAAACTGATAACCCCTCATCCGTTTTTATTTGAGTTCATTCCACAATAACACTTCCGCTAAGGTAGAGTTATTTCTAAGGTTTCTTGCAAGCTGCTTCAATTCAGGATTATAATACATTTTCATCCAGACAAATAAAAAGAGCCCCTATTAATCCCCCGTTCTAAAGGGGGCTTGGGGGATATCAATAATATTGATGCTCTTTTTCAAATAGACAATCCTTCGCAAAACTGAATATCATTTATCTTCGACGTAAAAATAGTTAGCCGGAATCTGCATCTTTTCAATTCCCGGTCCGGACCATTCAACCATTAAATATTCCTGACCGCCCCGTTCAAAATATTGCAATTCAATGGGATGTCTTCCTTTTTTCAATTGGATAGTTTCTACGAAGGTTTTTCTGGCATGGAGCCCGTCATTATCAATTAGTATTTTATTATTAATCAATAATCGTGACCCATCATCCGAGGTAGTTTCAAATTGATATTTTCCACTTGTTGAAATTTCGATAAACCCTGAATAGATATAACCAAAATTGTCTTTCTTATCTGTATCAAACGAAAAATTGTACACTGTTTTTTCCGACACAACGTCTGATTTTAGCATTCCGTCCAGACTATCCCAAGCACCTTCATAGTATTGTCTATTTAATCCATTCTTCTTGGTTAATAAGACAATTGGTGTGGACACAACGGCGCTGGGTTGATATCCTTTTTTAAAGGCTTGAACATTCATAATCGAATTTTTTCTAACATTAAATGGCCTTTTATATTTCTTTCCTTTTTTTGTATTTAATGGCTGACCATTAAAACTATACCGCAGATCCACACCTTCTTGATCTGATGCAAGTGTCACTTTAGTTTTGGATTTGAATGTCTGGTTTTCTGATATAACGATCTTTGGTTTTTCCAAATAGGGTGTGACAGGAATTTTTAATGTATAAACGATTGATTCATTCGGGGAAATTCTCGAGAGATCAATTTTTAATCCGCCATTGGTGTTTTCCCAAGAAAGTCCCTTTTCCTGTCCCAACATGAAGACAGGCGTATCACCATTTGCTACAACAGATGGTATCGTTATCTTATTTCCTGAAAGGTTATCTACAAATGCATAAAGTGTTCGGCGGTCCTTGGATAATGTGAACTGCACTTTGCCATCATCAGTTCGTGTAATCCTATTTACCGTTGTGCCATAGATTGCTTCGCCATTGACGTCCAACCATGCACCAATATCGAGCAAACGGTCCGACATTATTTTTGGAATTGTACCATCAGATTTTGGTCCAATATTCAAGAGAAGGTTTCCGCCTCGGCTCACAATATCCACTAATAGTTTAATCAGAGCTTCGGAAGTCATATAATCTTCCGGCCCCTCATTCTGGTTATAACCAAATGACATACCAATTCCACGGCATTCTTCCCATCCACGCTCGATGAATTCTTCATTCATTGAACCAGAGTTCGGATCATATTCCGTGGAATAATACCCACCGTGAGTGAAACGTGTATCACTTCCCCAACGATCGTTCACAACCACATCCGAGGGCGCGTCAGATTCGTTATAAAGCCACGCCAAAGCCTCTTCACTGCGCCATTGATCACTACCCCTATCCCATTCACCATCAGAAAAAATGATTGATGGTTTATATCGCTGCACCACATCCTTGAATTGAGGCAGCATATAGTCATTAACATAAGTCTTTACATTGGATGGATATAGTGGACTATCCCATTCGTAGAGCGAATAGTAAAACCCCATTTTAACATCAGTCTTTCTCACTGCTTCTGTTAGGTCTCCCAGCAAATCGCGTTTTGCACCTGATTCACTTGAATTATATCCCTTACTTTGGGGATTAGGCCAAAGGCAAAATCCGTCATGGTGTTTGGATGTTAATACCACATATTTGGCACCGGCATTTTCAAATAAGGTTGCCCATTCATCAGGATTATATTTGTCAGCTTTAAAAAGGTCTGCAAATCCACGGTAAGGAAAATCTACGCCATAATTTTCTTTATGGTATTCTAACCGCAATGAATCTCCCCTGTTTATGCCATTGAGGTACCATTCTGCATAACTGCCTTTTGGTCCCCACGCGGGTACAGAATACAATCCCCAGTGGATAAATATGCCAAATTTCGCATCCTTGTACCATTGCGGTGTCGGACGCGAATCTAGAGATTCCCAGTTGGGTTCGTAGGATTGGGCCATAAGGCCCGTTATAAATAAGAGAATTGCGATCTTTTTTAATCTATTTTTCATCATGTTGATTTTCTTAGCCCATGGGAAAAACTACCCCATAGCCAAATAGGTTTAAGTGTTAAAGATTATGGTAATTACTACACCGAACATTAATACAAGAAAACTTTAGAGGGTAAATACTTATTTTATTTCTTTTGACCCAACTTATAAGACCGAATAACTTCGCATTAGGGAACTGATTTTTTCTATTCTATAATTAAATATACAACGTAACTTTATAACCAATTATTTCCTTAACCCGCTAAACGTAATATTGGGTTTATTGGGAAGTTCATTCGCAATCCGCTTCGCTACTTGCGAATGAATGTGGTGCGCTGGGCACTGCCCTTCTTGTCCGCAAAGCGGACGGCGAAGAACAGCACTGTAAAACCAATAGAATATCTGAGTAAACTCAAATTCAACTGTCTTTACAGCGCACCACATTGGGCACAATTAAAAAGAACAAGAATGGAAACAACAAATCAAACAATGACTGAAAAACCAAAATTCACACGCTTCCTCATAGGAGGACTAATTGCAGGTGTAATCAGTGCAGTACTGAATAATCTCTATAGCGTTGTGTACACTTCAATAACTGGCCACAGTGTGTCTGAGATAATCAATATTGGCTCAATAACAGGCGCGTCTATTATCCCAACTATTGTTGGTGCACTATTATACTTCGGACTAAGTAGGTTCACAACAAAGGCAACCCTTGTTTTCATCATTGCGGGAAGTCTTCTTGCTATCATTAGCTGTGCAGGAGCATTTGGCAGTGAACTTGCTGATGGCACTCCAACACCTGAAGGATTTGCTGGATTAACCGTTCCAATGCACCTTTTTGCAGGATTAATCGCAATAATAGTTATCCCAAAATACACTTACAGAAAATAACTGGCCGAAGAGACAAAAACTGGAAAATAGCATACGCAGAAATGGACGTAGAGGATATTCCTTGGTACTTTCCTTCCCTTGACCCTGACCTTGAAAAAGCATTGGACAACTTAAACATTAATTCAGGGACTTTTCTCGACTTGGGAACTGGTCCAGGCACTCAAGCTATTGAACTTGAAAAAAGAGGATTTACAGTTACTGGTACTGACATATCCAAACACGCCTTTGAGAAAGCGTCAAAGTTATCTGAAAATGTAAATTTCACCCAAGACGACATTCTTAATTCCAAACTGACAAAACAGTTCGATAATGTTTTTGACAGGGGTTGCTTTCACATAATGAGTGAGGAGAAACGACTTAAGTATGTAGAAACTGTGAGAGAGCTTCTAAATACAGACGGACTATTATTCCTAAAATGTTTCAGCGATAAAGTACCTGAAACTGGAGGAGGGCCTTATCGCGCTCAAAGAAAATGATAGAACAATCATTCGCTGACTACTTTGAAATTCAAGGTGTTTATTACATAGAATACCAAGGGACGAAAGAACCGACACCAAAGGCACTTTTTATAATTATGAGAAAAAAATAAAATAACTGTGCCCAACAAGGTGTATTGTGCATAGCTACCCTACGGGATAGCTACGACGCCATACACAAAACGTTATTTCTTAATCATACAATAAATCCTTTTTGAATGATTATTCCAGCGTTTTTTCATTCGGAGCCAAATATCCTTTTTCGATAAAACTAATAATCCCAAACAAAGCGCCCCAAGAATGAAATCGGTCGCTGGATAGACGTGGATCATCACCGGTCCCTGTAATAGAGGAATAGTTTTCAGCCACATATCCCATACGTTTCCATTCAGCAATAATTAACTTCAATGATTTTTCCGATAATTCAGAAGCGGCCTCATAATGCCCCGCCTGACGCAAACTCAAATACGTGAGAAAATTTAACGGCGGCCAAATGGCACCTCTCCAATAGCGTTGTCTCTGGAATAATGGATCGATCCGAGTTGTAGATGGTAACATCCATTCACCGTAAAATTCATCCGGATTATAAAAATGGTCCACAATTTTTTCTGATTGGTCTTTATTCCCAACCTTGGCTAATAATGGGTAAAAAAGGGTCGGTGATACACGTGTAGAGAGTGAATCCACATCCGTACGATAATTCAAATATGCCCCATATTCATCGGACCAGATATTTCTCATCTCTTGGCTAAATGTCTTTGCCCTTTCTAGCAACTCTTCCTTCTCTTTTTTACGACCGATAATATCCGCCATTTCTGCAAGAGCATAACAATCGGCAATATATAGACTGGTAAGGCCAACATCCTGGAGTTCCAACGTATTCTTATTTTTATTGAAAGGTACGCCGATATACATGGGCGAATCATCCATTCCTGATTCATACCCGGCGGCTGTTCTCGTTTGGAAAACCGGCTCATTAAATGGATTATCTGCCGGTGATGAACCGTAACTTAATAATCCTTCATTCATCCGCGCTTTTGGCCACCATCTATTCCATCCTAATAGATCATCGAAAGTTGCTTCCAAGAACCATTTTTCCGGATATCGCTTATATATTTCCTTTACCATAATTCCCCCAACCGGTGGTTGGGATCGGTCAAACGATTTACTACCATTTCCACGATTGTCATTGGGGATGAAGCCATCTTTTGTCTTGCCATGGAGGTGTTCAATCACGTTGGCATATGCCAAATCCCTGCTTGAAAGTCCCGTCATATATGCCAGAAAAAAATTATCCCAACCAAACAGACAATAGCCTCCATACTCCTCATTCCATAATCGTCCAACCGTCGATACCACACGGTCGTATTTTGGTTCGTAGATCAAGTTCCAAGCAATCCCAGACTGAACTGCAACATATGCATCGGCCAAATCACCGTATGCCTCAGCTTCGGTATTCAAATTTTGTTTTTGAAAGTCTATGGCCTCTTTAATTTTTGAAATTGAACGGCGTTTTCCGGTGGATATACCGATTTCATCATCAAGCCACACAGCTAAAGAGGGTGTCTTCACTTCTAGGTATGGATCATCATCTACACCCTTTGCCGTTGTAAATACTTTGATTGTTTTACGCGGCATAGTTGCTTTTAAATAATCATTTTTTCGGGATAAATGTCCGTCGTGATTCCATAACATGGCCGACTCAATGATGACTTTAGCTTTGTTAGGTGGTATAGATTTTGGAGAAATCAAAATTACCAAATCGTCGCCGATATGAGCCGACTCCACACGAATATGGACTTCTTCCCATTTTAAATCCAATTGGGTATAACTGCCATTGTAAGTGTGAGGACCGGGACGGATTTCTTCTGCATTATCTCCTCGACGGCCAATCAATGCTTCGGGTAAATATTGTTCTTCTAAAAAATAATGCTGTTTTAAAGCAATGTTGATTGCAAATCCTTGGGGAAGAAGTACATGCTGAAGGACGCTGCGGGTATTCCAGGTATTCCACCCCTTTTGAAGATTGGTCTGTATTTTTTGGTACTGGGGAAAATCTCGACCCATAGGTTGGGCGGAAAGAAAACTGGCTATGAGAACAATTCCCAAAATTTTGTGACCAAATTTGCCGGACAAAACCTTAAACAAGGGGCCGCATTTTCTATTATATCCCACTAAATCTCCCTTTGACAAGGGAGACTTTTTTGGGTTTTTGTTAATTATTATTTGATTTATAATCTTCAATCCATTCAACTATCACTTGGTAAACACCATCCATATTACCTTTTACTTCATTATCAGGAATCCTCAAGAATTCAATCCCTAAATTTTCAATGTTAGTTTGCCACTCTTTATCTTCAATTTCTTTCCCGAAATGACTTATACCATCAATTTCAATTACCAAATCCAATTTGGAACAATAGAAATCAACAATATAATCTAGAATTGGTTTTTGTCGGTAAAACTGATAACCCCTCATCCTTTTTTGTTTCAGTTCGTTCCATAACAAGACTTCTGCCAATGTAGAGTTATTTCGAAGGTTTCTCGCTAACTGCTTTAACTTAGGATTATAATAAATTCTCATACGGACAATTGAAAAGAGCCCCTATTAATCCCCCTTTCCAAAGGGGGCCGGGGGGATATCAATAATATGGATGCTCTTTTGGAAAACATTATAGAAATTTAATGGGTATGAATCACAAGAAGTAGTTCTCATTTTTTATTATTTCCCACTCCGCCTGCTCTTCGAGAGCGGACAAGTGAATCGTCCTTTGAGAAGGGGCCGCGTTTTTTATTATATCCCTCCCCGCCTGAATGCCAAAGGCGGACAGGTAAATTTCCCTTTGACAAGGGAGACTTGTAAGGTTCAAAAGGCTCATTTCGCCGCCAAAGTTAATAACAGGTAAATCCCAACAATCACAACCATAATGCCGATAGATACATTTTTAGCTGAAGCCCAAGGAGTCATATCTACTGGCGCCGGGTCTCGATGATCACTGATAGCAATTTCTTCCGCTGTTTTTGGTTTTATTTTACCAATAATTAACATGACCAAAACGGATCCCATAAAACTAATGAAATATCCATGGAGCCAATGAAGGTCACCATCACCGTTTGCAAAAAATTCTGGTACATCCTGGATATTAATAAATGTGAAAAATGCGTAGGCAGCCATCCCCACAACCATCCCTACTTTTGCCGCGATTGCCGGTACATGTTTAGTGGTTATTCCCAGTAAAAATATGCCAATGATGGGTACACTATAAAGTCCATTCACTTTTTGAAGGTATTCAAAGATTGACTGCATTTGGTCCAATATGGGTGCAAGAAAAATGGATACAATGGCCAATGCAATTCCAAACTTTTTCCCCGTTGATACAATTTTTTCACCACTGGCTTTTGTGTTGATATATCCTTTATAAAACTGGAGTGAAAAAAGTGTGGATGCACTGTTCAGCGCTGAGTTGAATGAACTCAAGATGGAACCCATCAATACTGCCGCAAATAATCCCAACGACCAGTCGGGCAATACGTGGCGAACAATCGCACCATAAACCTGATCCTGTTTATCGATAGTCAAATCTGTCATGTGTAATGCAATAATCCCCGGAAGACATAACATCAACGGTCCTACCAATTTCATAGCAGAAGCAAACAAAACACCCTTCTGCCCTTCTGCCAAACTTTTGGCTGCCATGGCCCTTTGGACGATCACCTGATTCGTTGACCAATAGAACACCTGAATAAACATCATGCCAGTAAATAAGGTTGGCCAAGGAACGGATACCACATTCCCATCCACATTTGTATTGGTGAGCGGTGTTAAATATTCTGGATTGTTATTTGTGAGAACGGCCAGTCCTGAAAAAAATGATCCATCACCTAATGCCACTAACGCCAATGCAGGAATAGTTAAACCGCCAATGAGTAACCCCACACCATTAATCGTATCACTGACAGCGACTGATTTTAATCCACCAAAAATAGCATAAGCACTTCCCAAAATGCCAATCGTTGCCACCACAAGCCAAAGGGGTAAATTCAAATCGAACATACCGATCATGGCGAGAGATCCCGTATATAACACTACGGGCAAAAGAACTGTAACGTATCCAAATAAAAATAATCCGGATACCATAGATCGCGTTGTTTTATCAAAACGTTTTTCTAAGAATGCTGGTGTAGTGGTAAATCCGCTGGCGAGATAACGGGGTAGAAAAACTAGAGCAGTGGCAATCATGGCGAAAGCGGCCAAGGCTTCCCAGGCGATTCCCACAAGTGCTTTATCGCCAAATACGGCACCATTCAATCCGACCAATTGTTCTGTTGAAAGATTGGTCAGTAATAATGATCCGGCCACAACAGGCCAAGCCAATGCACGACCTCCTGTAAAATATTCTTCAGTAGCATTATCAGACTTTTTCATCTTGTGGACAATTTTATAGGTGAAAAAGCCCACGGCGCCTGTGGCCAAGATAAAGGATATGATTGAGATTGTATTCATTGTATTGTGTGTTAAAGGGTTAAAGTGTTCGCGGAAATTTTATTTTATGGAAGTTTTTGAAAGAGTCGATAAATCGTCACCTTCCATAAAGGGGATAAGAATAAAAGAATAACTATACTCACCGGGATAAAGTGTGTACTTATCATGAGGTTTTGCACCCCAACTGTTATCGCCGCCAACGCCCATTTGTTTAAAATCTATGAGCCAGTCTGTATGATTTTTTTCGACTAGATGAATCTTACCATGGCGTTGGCTCGCTGTAATATAATCCAAATCGGAATAAGGATATTGGTGAACGCTACCATCAAAGGTAGGTATCCCTTTAGCCATTAAACCTTGTTTCCCATTGGTTAGGGCCATCCAGTGGACATCCGTTTTATTTCCTGTCTCCTGAGGGCGGACATATGCAAAAGATTGTTCCCACACACTTCCGGAATAATGACCAACTGCAGCAGAAGTTTTCCGATCCCAGTAGGATTCATGGGGGCCACGCCCAAACCATTCTACCTTATTGAATGAACCGGGAAGAGATAAACGCATTCCAATACGCGGAATTTCCGATTGGGTTGTATCAGAAATATTGATTTTTTGAGCCACTTTTATAACGCCATTTCCATAGACATAATATTGGGATGTGATTGTAGTACTACTGAGTGAATCCTCGCTTATCAAAAGTACTTCTGCAGTATTATTTTTTAGAGTGCTGTAAACCACTTTGGTATTCATCCGAGTGCCTGCATTTTTCCAAATTTGTGTTCGTCCCGGCATACCATTACCGAGATCATTATCATTGGGTGCCCGCCAAAAGTTGGCCTCTGCCGGTGTAGTTAATAAGGATTCACCATTAACCTCATATTCGCTGATTTGCCCTGATTCCCGACTGAATTTAACTTTAAATCCTTTACCATATATTTCGACACCCAAATCATTTTTAAATAAATTCAATGATGGTAATGTTGTTGGATCTTGGGCCAATGCTTCACGGTAAATGGGTAACTCAAATTGATCCCAAGCAACCATATGATTTCTGGGCACCAATGGTTTTTTATATTTTGTTTTGGCTTGAACGGTGAGATAATAACGTACACCTGGTTTGGGACGAATATTAGACAAATTAAATTGGAGTGTTCTAGATTCACCCGGATCCAAATCAAGTGTGCCAAACTTCCCGGAAGAAACAGTTTTATCATCTCCCTTAATTAACCATGAAAAAGTGAGGTCACTCAGATTAACGAAATCATAATCATTAGTAACGCGGACTCTTCCCCTTTTCAGGTTGTTTGCTTTAAATCGAATAGGTTGATATACTTTTTTGACTTCAAGTATATGGGGATTCAAACTACGGTCGGCAGCCACCAGCCCATTGGCGCAAAAATTGGAATCATTCTCAACGAATTCTGTCCCAAAATCGCCACCATAAGCCCAGTATTCATTACCGGATGAATCAGTTTTTAAAATGGTTTGATCCACCCAATCCCAAATAAAACCGCCTTGGAGTGATTCGTATTTTTCAAAGGTATCCCAATAATCTATAAGATTTCCTACGCTATTTCCCATGGCATGGGCGAATTCACACAAGATCAATGGACGATCAGGATTGGTTTCTGCATAGGCAGAAATTTCTTCAATAGTATCATACATAGGAAAATAAACATCAGAATGATTTTCCTGTAACGCCGGTTCATAAACTACCGGACGGGACGGATCTTTTTGTTTTAATGATTTATATAATTCTACAAAGTTTTGCCCATCACCAGCTTCATTCCCCATGGACCACATAATAATGGATGGCTGATTCTTATCTCTTTCAAACATGCGGTTACCACGATCCAACCATTGAGCTGTCCATGTAGTATCATTGGTAATTTCTTCAAATCCATTTTGGTGGAATCGCATTCCGTGAGCTTCAATATTGGCTTCGTCAATAACATACAATCCATATTCATTGCACAATTCGTACCAACGTTCCTGATTGGGATAGTGAGAAGCGCGGACAGCATTTATATTATGCTGCTTCATTATTTGAATATCTTTTATCATGGATGCTTCCGAAATGGATCGCCCCACGATCGGATCCCATTCATGACGATTTACGCCTCTAAACATTATGGGAATTCCATTAACTCTAAGATTTCCATCTTTTATTTCAACTTTTCTGAATCCCACTTGTTGGGTGAACGCTTCGATAACTTGTCCGGCATTATTTATTAATGAGAGTTGAAGCTGGTATAGGTTTGGTTCTTCCGCTGTCCATGTTTTCACCCGTTTCACAATTGAAGCGATATGAATTGAACTCAAGGAATCGACTGAAACTGTTTTTGTGGAATCAAATACCACCCGATTTCGTCGGAGGGGCTCAACCAATTTGGCGCGAACGGTCAGGGTTTCATCAAAAGTGGTTTGATCCATTACATCTACACTGACCGAAAACAATCCTGTTTTAAAAGTTGAATCCAAATCCGCATTTACAAAAAAATCTGTAATCCGGGTTTTTGAACGGGCATAAAGATAAACATCACGCTCTAGTCCACTCACCCGCCATGTATCCTGACCTTCCAAATAGGATCCATCAGAAAAGCGGTACACCTCCACGGATGCATTATTTTCACCCTCTTGAATAAAATCGGTAATATCAAATTCTGCCGGTGTTTTTGATCCTTGGGTATAACCAACCTTTTCACCATTAATCCAAAGATAGAATGCCGATCGAACACTCCCAAACCGTAAAAAGATATGACGACCATCCCACCCCTTAGGGATGGCAAAGGATTTCCGATAAGATCCAACTGCATTGAAGTTGTGAGGTACAAATGGAGGATTGGGTGTAAATGGATATTCCTCATCTAAATAAATGGGAACGGACCAGCCCTGCATTTCCCAACTTCCTGGGACTTTTATATCGGACCAATTCGTATCATCATAATTGGATTTATAGAAATTTTTTGGTCTGCCATCAGGATTCGGTGAAAAATTGAATTTCCAAATTCCATTTAAAGATTGAAAATATTTGGACTGGCCGTGATCATTTAACTGGGCGAATGCTTCAGATTCATATGGGAAAAAGTGCGCCCGCGGTGGTTCCTGATTGATTTGAAAAACAGTGGGGTCTTCCCATTCAAATTGCTGTTTATTTTCACAACCGAACCAGAAAACAGTTAAAACTGCTATAAATTGAATTGAATATTTTTTCATCTAACTTAGGATATTTGGTTAAAAATTGATGTCAAATTAAACACCAATTCATCCGCATTTTCACGTGTAAAAATTATTGGTGGTTTTATTTTTAATACATTGTGATCCGGACCATCGGTACTCATCAAGATTCCAGATTTTTTCATGGCATTCACAATTTCATCCGCTTCATTCGAAGCAGGAGTTAATACATCCTTGTCCTTTACCAACTCAATACCTATGAAAAGACCTTGGCCACGGACTTGTCCAATCAAAGAATTATCAATCTTGCTTAACTGATTGATTAAATAATTTCCAACATCATGAGCATTTTGCTGTAGACCTTCCTCTTCAATCACATTAAGGACGGCGTGGCCCACAGCACATGAAACGGGATTGCCGCCAAATGAATTAAAATACTCCATACCATTATTGAAGGTTTCTGCAATCTCATGTGTTGTAACCACTGCAGATAATGGATGACCATTTCCCATGGATTTTCCCATTGTTACAATATCCGGAATGACATGGCAAGTTTCGAATCCCCAAAAATGGGATCCCATGCGTCCAAATCCAATCTGCACTTCATCAGCTATACAAATGCCTCCGGCCTCCCGTACCAATTCGAAAGATCGTTTTAAAAATCCATTTGGTAACACCAATTGGCCACCGCATCCCATGAGTGATTCCACAATAAATACGGGCAGGTTATTTCCATTTTTCTGAATATGTTTAATCGCTTTTTCTACTTCGTCAACATATCCATCGGTTGCATTATTTCCACGATATTTTCCTCGATAGGAATCCGGCATTGGAATTGTATTGACATAAACGGGAGCCCCAGCGCCCCCTGGGCCATCATGTTTATAAGGACTAATCTCAATCAATGATGACAGGTTACCATGATAGGCAGCATCTAAAACAATTGTTTCTTTACTTTGGGTATAATGGCGGGCCATGCGCAGAGCCAAGTCATTGGCCTCACTCCCGGAATTGGTGAAAAAGCAGACATCCAATCCATCAGGTAATTTGTTAGTTAAATCCTTGGCGTAACTAACTATGGTTTCGTCAAGGTAACGCGTATTGGTATTTAATTTTTCGTATTGCTTTTGTGCTGCATTCACCACTTTTGGATGACAATGACCCACGTGTTGAATATTGTTCACAGCATCCAAATACCGCTTCCCTTCTGCATCGAATAAATATTGACCTTCTCCGCGAACGATATGAAGTGGTTCATTATATGAGATACTAAAAGATGGACCTAAATGCTTTTTACGCAATTCAGAAATTTGATCTCTACTGAGCATTCATTACCATTTCTTCTGATTTTATGCTTAAATCTTCATTTTCCATTCTTCTCAACAATTCCCAAGCTTGATCCTGGGAAACGGCTAAATAACTATTTTCAGGATATAACTTCATCCGCCAAGCCGCCATAGTGACAGAAATACATAGACGAATGCATGTCAAATAAATCGCCGATCTTATTTCTGCATCATTTAAAGAAAATTTGGAATGATATCCTTTTAATACTTGCCCCATGGATCGATATGGGTCCGATTTCCCTAAGCCAACATAAGCCATACAAACAGCAGGCTCTGCAACTTGATAAGAATAAACCATATCACCAAAATCGATTATACCAATTGTTTCACCATTTTTATTGACCACGACATTATGGTCATTCCCATCATTATGAATAACCATTTTCCTTAATTGAGATTCATGGGGAGACACATGGCGTTTATATTGATTTAAAAAATGTAAGATTGTCTTTTCATCTGATTTCTCATCTAAATATTGTAACCTCGAATGGATCAAATTTAAAGCTCGTGAATCCCAATGAAAATCCCGATCCGCCGCCGAATGTGAAAATCCATTCAAATCACGATTTAATCTTCCCAAGAATTCACCTAGTTTTTCATAAGTATCATCATCCAGAATTTGGTCTTTTAAAAATTGACCATCAAGATATTCCAATAATCGAACGAAATAGGATTGTCCATTTTTTTCAATCGTTTTGATCTCCCCAATTTGCAAAGGAACTCCCAAATTAGAATCTTTTGAACGAATAAATAAAGTAGCCTCATTTTGCATTTCAAGGATTTCTCGCTCTTCAGCAGGATTAGAAATTTTTAGAATATATTTTGAACCATTATCAGATTGAATTAGAAAATTTTGATCCCGATCGCTAACTAACGAATTCACATCTCCAATAAGATTAAAGTCGATTAATAGTATTTTTACTATTTCATCATCAAGAAATCTTGGGGGAGGTGTATCAAAAAGAGTTATCATAAGCTGAAAAACTTATAACGGTTCAAAGGGGAGAAAAAGAATCAATTGAACGAATTCAACTGGACTAGGAATTAGTTTAAATATCTAGGAACGGTAAAATATAAAATGGTGCCCGCAATCAAAGCTGCCACACCTTTTAAAGGTCCAATATCTGTTGGCATGATGCCTGATTCTTGCAGCCAGGAAAGAACAGCGAACATGATCCCGAAGGATGATAAGTATAACCAAACTGTTTTACGCATTATTTTCTCCCATAATGGCTTCAATTTCATCTATAGAACGAGGGATATGAGGGCCAAGGATTCGATAGCCATCATCTGTAATTACAATATTGTCTTCTATTCGGATACCGCCAAAATCGCGGTAAGTATCCAGGGCATTGTAATTAATAAATTCTTCATGTTTATTTTCTGACTGCCATTGATCAATCAAATGAGGAATAAAATAAATTCCCGGCTCGACGGTCAATACAAAGCCCAGTTCAAGCGTTTTAGCCAATCGTAAATAGGCTAATCCAAACTGATCACTGCGGTCATCATTCTCATCATATCCAACCAAATCTTCACCGAGGCCTTCCATATCATGAACGTCTAATCCTAACATGTGACCCAACCCATGAGGAAAGAATAATGCATGTGCGCCAGCTTCTACTGCTTTTTCTACATTACCTTTCATGAGACCTAATTCCTTCAATCCACGAACCGCAATTGTTGCTGCCTCAAGATGGGCATCTTTGTAAGATTTTCCAGGGGCGCAAAATGTGAACGACGCTTCTTGCATATCAAATACGATTTGATAGATTTCTTTTTGTCTATCGGTAAATTTGCCATTCACTGGAAATGTGCGTGTAATGTCGCTAGCGTAATGCATGGGTGACTCAGCGCCGGAATCATTCAATGTCAACTGCCCAGCTTCCATCACATTTTGATATTCATTATTGTGAAGAATCTCACCCCGAACTGAAAAAATTACAGGATATGCTAACCTTCTACCTTGAGAAAGGGCATTACCTTCAATCTGGCCGACAACAAATTGCTCTGTCACACCGGGCCCAGTTGTACGCATAGCCATTTTGTGCAATTCGGCTGTGACTTCTAGACCTCGTTCAATTTCATTTATTTCTTCGTCTGTTTTAATAGATCGTTGTTGAATGACAGATTGGATTAGTTCTTTTGAAGATCCGTTGGTTTTACCATTCAATAATCCGTCTAGAAATAATTTTTGATCATCTCGATAACGGGGTAAACAATGAATTGTTTTATTTTTGGTTTTAAGAAAATCTTGAAGTGCACTCGATGGTAAACAATTTTCTATACCAGCCGATTTGGCCATTTCTGAAATATGTGTTCGTTCACCTTCCCATACAATATCGTCCACACTCAAGTTATCACCAAAAAGAGTTGAATCACCTGATTTAACATCAATCACCAAGTTTATGTGAGGATGATCCAATCCACAATAATATAAAAAATTACTGTCTTGTCGGTACCGCAGCCAATTGGATGGATAATTCATGGGTACTGGGTTGTTCCCCGGTAAAAGGATTAATCCTTCATTGAGATTCTCAGAAAGGACTTTTCGTCTATTGTGATAAGTATTTGCTGTAAACATAGGTGCGAATTTATAACCTCATTTTTTCCAATTTGAATATTTTTTTGACAAATTAATTTTCAGTAGCGATTAAACAAAATTACTATAAACACAATGTGTATATTTAGTTCACAATGATCAAGTATGCTGAATATGCGATAAGTGTTTGTGCTATATAATAAGAACTTAATACGAGGGTATTTCCATATTTAATGGCTCCTTTAAAACGGCCATAAGCCAAGAGTGAGTCAGATACACAAAATATGAATGATCCAAGTGCTATATATATGCCAAATTGTGGAAGACTTGCCACCCAAACATTGGTTCCCTGCCAAACCATGACCAAAATAACTAACATATAAACAATAACGGGAATTTTATCCCTCCCTAAGTTTGGTTTAATATTGCGATACAGCCATATAACAAAAGCAACAAATGGTAACAAAGGTAGTATATCATCGTTAAATCCATTAATACTAGTAAAACCAATAATATAAAAAATATGGCCTATGAGAAAAGCCCCTAACCCCAATTCAAACTTATACCATGGTTTTAAAAGCATTATGTCCCCCAAAAGCGAGAATACCAATCCCAACAAGATATATAGCCCATAGCCTTCAAATGAAATTGTGGTATGGAAAAGAATCGATATAATCAGAAGCATTGTTAGTGGTTTAAAAATTATGGAAACAATATTTCTATTATTATGGTCAGACCATATATGGATAACCCCTGAAAGTGTGATAGCTGCGAATAATATTTGCATTTGTTGGAACTTTTAATTCATTTAAGCGGTTCAATCTACAAAACCTGGGAGGGAGTGTCGAAAGGCATTCCCTCTTTTTTTTTAACTAACATAAAGAAGGAGCACGCCATGCACCTAAACAAAACAGATGGATTCACTATTGGATTCGTACTCACAGCAGCTATTGCTATCCTGATTAATGGATATTTAAAGCAACCTGACGATAATGACCCATACAAAATTGTGGATTCAAACTCTTCGGTTGAAGTTGTTGATAACACCATCGAAATGGAGGTCCCTCACTATGAGGCTCTGATTGAAGATGTTGCAGATCCGGCAATAACCCCAGACACGTTGCCCGTTACTTTCTCACAGGCATTTGCATTTGCGAGACAAGAAAAAGGACCGGGTGCAATTTTTGAATGGAATGGAAAATCCTATACCACCAGTTTGTCAGAAGAAATTGTAAAACCGGGGGATACCTTAGATTCAACACGCATAAACCTTGTGTTGAATCAATTACCTAATAAATAGTTGATCGTTATATAAGAGGGGCAATCTTTGCCCCTCTTATATAATCCATCCATTTTTTATCATATTATAAATAACAAAGAATACAACCGTTGCTAAAATCCCAAGAATGATACCCACAATTAATTTTCCTGATATTTTTTGCATAACTAAAGCTGCCATACCAAATTAATCTGCAGTATTTGATTTTGCGGAATAATCCCAATCACTGGAATTTTATTATTCCGATAAACTTTCCCAAAACCTTTCCCAACGGCGGTGCCTAATGCCGCCCCAAAAATAACATCACTTAAATAATGTTTATTATCATGAATTCGGCTCAACCCGGTTATGCATGCCAATATGTAAGCTGGAATCCCAATTTTAGACCCATAAATCTCTTGGGCAATTGTGGCAGTTAAAAAGCTATTAGATGTATGACCAGAAGGGAATGCTCTTTTATTGCTCTTATCAGGCCGCTCTCGCCCCACTCCAAATTTTAGGCCGTAAGTCAACAATCCATTGGCTACAAAAGCTGTGCTGGCATATCGAAATTCCTCACTTTTATTTTCAGAGGATAAAATGACTCCCCACAATAAGACTTGTCCTCCTGTACCCCAATAATCCCCAACCTTTGCCAATGGGCTTGGCATCAAGCCATGAGATTGGGAATAAGACTGTACTGTATTGTCATATTTATAGGCGAAACCTGAAGCTAAAAGTCCCGCGACTAAGATTAATCGAGTCTCCTTACTTGTTACAGAATAGGTTAACCCTTCTTTATAATAAATGGCAGGATTAGATTGTCCAATCAAAATTGATGTGAGTACCACTGTTAATAAAGTTGATTTATAGCGCATTATTTATTTTTCCAGTGTCAAAATTAAACATAACAATTCATATTTTAGGTCATCTTTAACTTATGACTTAAAACCAAAATTGAATAAGTTTAGGGATTAATCAGATACAGAAATGACTATGAACATTCATCCGCTTCGAGAATTAATAAAAGACAAGGGCCTCATGGCGGAAATCGCCAATACTTACGGTACACCATCTTACATATATGTTAAAGACAGGGTTGAACACAATATTAGTCGATTAACAAATGCGTTGAATACCCATTTTACAAATCATCATATTTGTTATGCAATAAAAGCCAACAGCAATCCAAATTTATTAAAGGTTATGAAATCGGTTTGTAATAATCTGGGGGGAGACTGCTCAAGCCCGGGGGAAATTTATGCGGCTGAGTTGGGTGGTATTGCACCAGAAGATTGTATTTATACAGGAAATTATGAATCAATACATGATTTATCCTTCGCAATGGATAAGGGCTGCTATTTGAATTTAGATGATGAAACTTCTTTGGATCGGTTGCTAAAAATTGGCATCCCGGAACGAATCTCATTTCGATTAAACCCGGGATTTGGAAAGGGAACATTTTCCCAGATTACCACAGCTGGTGAGGATGCAAAATTTGGCATTCCTGCTGAAAAGATAATTACTGCCTATCAAAAAGCAAAAGATGCAGGCGTTAAACGATTTGGCCTTCAATGCATGGCAGGATCGGGAAATTTGGATGAAAGCTATTTTATTGAACTACTTACCGCAATTATTCACCATACAAAAAGGATTGAGACCAAACTCAATATTCAATTTGAATTTATCAGTATGGGTGGTGGACTAGGGATTCCTTATAGAGATGAGGAATCACCGCTGAATTATGATCGCCTTTTTAGCCAACTTTCTAAAGTCCTTTATACTAATTATCCAGAACAAAAAACAGCGCCAGCCCTTTGGGTTGAACCGGGCAAATCAATCATTGGTGATGCGGGATTTATTTTATCATCTGTAACGGGATCAAAAAATAGTTATAAAAATTTCGTCGGTATTGATGCGGGCATGGAAACGCTTATGCGTCCAGCCCTCTACGGCGCATATCATCGAATTTACAAAGTAGGTGACCACGGAGTAAACAATGGGTCAGTTGATTTTACCGGTCCAATTTGTGAAAACACAGATCGCATAGCAATTGGTCGTGAATTCCCAAATGTAATTGAAGGTGATCTCATTGCCATTATGGATGCAGGCGCTTACGGCTATGCCATGTCTCACAATTTTAATACCCGGCCCCGGACTGCCGAGATTCTCCTGGATGGATCATCCCATAGATTAATCCGTCGACGAGAAACAATTGAGGATATATTTTCAAATTGTCATGTTTAAAATTTTAACAATTATTTTTGCACTGTTGTCCTTGGGCTTTTCTCAAGAAAATTTCAAGAGTATCCACCAAATTGAGTTGGATTATAATAAGGCCAACTTTTTGGAACCATCTTACAAACCAAAAACAAGCCCTGCCGCTCCAATTCAATATCGGGACCAAGACCCTTCCATTATAGTTTTTGGATATCACCCCTACTGGCAGGGTACCAAGTGGCAGAATTATGATTACGATGTCTTGACCACAATTGCTTATTTTTCTGCAGAAGCCAACGGTTCAGGGGAGCTTACCAATCTCCATGGATGGCCCGTAACTGACCTTATCAATAAAGCCCATTCGAATGGTGTGGAAGTTGTTTTAACTGTCTCCCTATTTAACAAAACAGATTTGGAAACATTACTGAGTAGTTCCACTAACAGAAATAATTTAATCAAAAATTTGATTTATGAAGTCCAACGCGGCGGTGCGGATGGCGTGAATTTAGATTTTGAAGTATTCCCTGCATCACAAAAAGCTAACCTTGTTACTTTCGTTAAAAGTTTACGTAGTTCTCTCAGGGATTCTATATCTCATGCTAAAGTTACCTTGGCCACCCCAGCTGTGGATTGGAGCAGCGCATGGGATTTCAATGCATTGGCTACGGAAAGCGATGGCCTTTTTATAATGGGTTATGACTATCATTGGAAAGGTAGTTCTACCACCGGTCCTGTCTCACCTCTAAAAGGCGGATCTTACAATATTACCAATACGGTAAATACCTATTTGTCTGCTACGGGGAATAATGCTGCTAAAATTATTTTGGGTGTACCTTATTATGGTTATCAATGGCCGTCGAATTCAGGTGATAAGGGCGCCGGAACAACCGGTTCGGGGACAGCAGTAATCTATTCAACCGCTGAATCAAAGGTTCTTTCTTATGGCAAATTATGGGACAGCGCTTCGGAAACACCATGGTACAAATATCAAAATAATGGCTGGTTCCAAGCTTGGTATGACGATAGCCTTTCTCTCTCTAAAAAATATGATTTTGCCCTGTCTAAAAACCTCGGTGGCATCGGCATGTGGGCCTTAGGTTATGACAACGACTATAGCCAGTTATGGGATTTATTAAAAGAAAAGACTGGGGCAAAAACAGGCCCTTCTTCACCCGTTAATATATCCATATCAAATATGGGTAGTGGCGTTGCTGCCATTGATTTTACCGGTTCAAAAACAGCTTCAACATTCCAAGTGATACGTGTTTTCCTTGATTCTAGTCAAACTGAAGAACTGGGCACTTTTTCATCCCAACCTATTTTGCTCCAAAACCTAACAACAGACGAACCTTACTTTTTGAAAATCAAAGCAACAAATGAATATGGTAATAGTGATTTCACCGAAGTTCTAGGTGTTGTGACTTCAGCCAATACACCTAAAGTGTTAATAGTGAATGGATTTGACCGAGTATCTGGAACTGATAATTCATTTGATTATATTCGTCAACATGGCGTTGCAATTCATAATGCTGGATATATTTTTGATTCCGCTAATAATGAATCAATAATTAACCAAAGGGTAAAACTGAATGATTATTCTATTGTTGATTGGATATTAGGTGAAGAGGGCTCTGCTACCTCTACTTTTACAGTAGAAGAACAAAAATTGGTCCAGAACTTTCTAAAAAACGGTGGGCGATTATTCATTTCCGGTTCTGAAGTAGGTTATGACCTTTCTGAGAAAGGCGATTTTACCGATCAGCAATTTTATAAAAAATATTTAAAAGCAGAATACTTTTCAGATGCTGCGGCAGGAAAACAAGGAACTTATAGCGCAACGGGGGTTCCGGGAACAATGTTGGAAAATTTATCCATTAATTTTGATGACGGATCCTATGGTACTTATGATGTTGATTGGCCCGACGGAATACAACCTGCGGGAAATGGAGAAATTATCTTGAAATATACCGACGCTGAATATAATATAAGTGGTGGCGCCGGCATTGCCTTTAAAGGCAGCTTTGGTGGCAGTCCAATCCCAGGTGGGTTGGTGTACTTCAGTTTTGGATTTGAGACTATTTACCCAGATGATAAAAGGAATGAAGTCATGGCCAAAGTATTGGATTACCTAGACGGCGCCATTGCTTCCACCCAAGACGAAATAAATGTAATTCCACAAAAATTAAATATTTCTTCCCTTTACCCCAATCCTTCTAATCGCTCCATTACAATTGAGTTCCATATCTTTGAATATTCGCCCATTGCCTATTTGACCATTACAGATATAATCGGCCGGGAAATTATTAAATTATCTGTCCAACCATTGGCCACAAAGAAGCAAAAATTTACATGGAATGGATTGCTTCCCAATGGATTAGAAGCGCCATCAGGAATGTATTTAGCTAATCTTTCCCAAGGCAATAAAATTGTAACTAAAAAGTTCACACTTCTGAAATAATGAAAAGGCATTTTATTTTCCTCTTTTTATATCTGACAGGATGCGGAACAATACCAAAACCCCATCACCCGAAAGTCCCTGATAAAGCATCTCAAGTAGAGATCGGGCTAGATGTATTGCTGGATGAAAAGTTAGAATTGATCAATGGAAAATCAATTGGTCTTGTTACAAATCATACCGGGATTGACGGTAATGGAACGCCAAACTATGAACGGTTTATGGCCCTAAATGATGTGGATCTTAAAATCATTTTTTCACCCGAGCATGGACTTTTTGGCGAAGCGGCAGCTGGCGAAAAAGTAAAATATAATGGCCAATTGAAATCACTTCCAAAAGTAGTTAGTCTATACGGTAAAAACAGGAAACCAACAAAAGAGCAATTAAAAGATTTAAACATTATTATTTATGATATTCAAGATATTGGTGCCCGGTTTTACACCTATATTTCAACGCTTGGGTTGGTTATGGAAGCAGCGGCCGATGCTGGTGTACATGTTATTGTTTTAGACAGACCTAACCCGATAACGGGCCGACACGTTGAAGGCCCTGACTTGGATCTAAAACACCAATCCTTTGTTGGGTATTACCCCATACCAATTCGCTATGGATTAACAGTAGGCGAGTTAGCAAAAATGATTGCTGGAGAGAAATGGATCAAATCCATTCCAGAATTAACAATAGTTCCCATTAAAAACTGGGACCGCACTCAATGGCTAGATGAAACAAAAGTTGCGTGGGTAAAACCTTCCCCTAACATTCCAGATTTGGAAACAGCAATCATCTATCCCGGAATATGTTTATTGGAAGCCACCAATGTGAATGAGGGGCGTGGAACAAAAAAACCATTTAAACAATTTGGCGCACCATGGATCGATGGCAACGAATTATCTAAGGCTTTAAATAATTTAAATCTCAGTGGTGTTACCTTTATACCAACAAGCTATATTCCGATAGATATTCCGGGCATGGCAATAAATCCTAAACATAAGGATTTGGTATGCAATGGTATTCAAATACTTTTAACAAATAGGGACCAATTAAATAGTATTGAAATGGGAATTCAAATAATTGATACTATTGCCAAACTATATCCAGACCATTTTGAGATTAAAGAATCCGGAATGGAAAGGTTATGGGGACAATCGGGATTATCTACTCAAATTAAATCAGGTATGAATATGAACTTAATCACCCAATTATCCGATTTCATTCAATCATCATCTCAATATCATCTTTATGAATAAGTTCATATATCTATTGATTCTGGTTTTGATCTTTGGTTGCACAAATACACCAACCATTTATCAGGAAAGTGGACAACCTACAATTCGAAAAGAAATCAATGAATTAATCAATGCATCTGGTCTCTTAACAAATCTTGGAATAAAAATCGTCTCCTTAAAAACAGGCAGTACACTTTACGAACTCAATTCCAATTCTCTTTTTAATCCTGCCAGTAACAATAAACTATATACCCATGCTGCTGCGCTGGCGACTATTGACACAAACTATACTTATTCAACAAATATTTACAAAGATGGGGAAACGCTCTATCTCGTGGGTGGCGGTGATCCTGATTTAACATTATCCACACTAGATTCATTGGCTCTAATCGTTTCGAACACGAATGGTCAATTTAATAAACTAATTCTTGATGATTCGTTTCATGATGACCGTCGGTTTGGTGAAGGCTGGATGTGGGACGAAGGATCATGGTGGTATGCCGCACAAATCAGTGCATTGAGTTTGAATGATAATTGTGTGGATTTTCATGTTTCTCCAGGAAATTTAGGTAAAATCGCTAAGGTCATTAACAATCCAAATACTCAATATATTGATGTAATTAATGATTCAAGAACAGTCAATGACACATCCAATTTTAAGAAGTTCAAGATTGAGAGAGATTGGAAAAATCAATCAAACCATTTTTCCATTTCCGGATTTCTCATGGATACTACATCAACGGACACGATCTACCGAAATGTGGATGATCCAACTTTATTTACAGGAACTGTATTCAATGAAATGCTCAATGCTAAGGGAATGAAAATCCATAATATTGAAAAAGGAATTCGCCCAGATAAAGCAGAACTAGTTACAACTCATCAATCAGAACCAATTATTAATTCACTTGAGAACCTCATGGTTGAGAGTGACAACCTAACAGCAGAATTAACGATTAAATTGATCGGTAGGCAATTATCAGGAAGTCAGGGAAATTGGGATAATGGTTTAACTGGCGTGAAATCATTTTTAAATGATGAAGTTGGGATTGACACAACTGAGTTTTCCATGAAAGATGGGTCCGGTATCTCCCGCTATAATTATTCCAGCCCCAATCATTTTATTCGACTATTAACTTGGGTTTACGAAACACCCTCCATTCGAAATAATTTTATACAAACACTTCCAAAAGGTGGGAAGAATGGTACATTATCCCATAGAAATTTTTCTAAAAATGTGGTGGCAAAGACAGGGTCACTCTCCAGTGTAACTTCTCTCTCAGGATTTGTCTTTACTCAAAATGGTGAACCACTTGCCTTTTCAATTTTAATGAATGGATTTTCAGGATCTTCAGCGCCTTATCGAAAACTTCAAGATCAGATAGTGAATATTTTGGAATCATTATAAGCATGAAAATAATATCCATTTTCATTGCATTTCTTTTAATCGGATGTTCATCCCAACCGGAATTGGAACCCTACATCACCGTCCTAGGAATTGCCCAAGACGGGGGGGCCCCTCATGCTGGATGCCAAAAAGAATGCTGCGCCGATCGTTGGAATGATCCAAACAAAAGATTGATGGTTGTATCTTTAGGAATTGTGGATCCCAATTCCAATCAAACATGGATGATCGAGGCGACTCCTGACTTTTCTAAACAATTAGAAATGCTCACTGGAAATGACGGAGATAAACTAAATGGTATTTTCCTAACCCATGCCCATATAGGTCATTATACAGGACTCATCCATTTGGGCCGAGAGGTCATGGGCACTAAAAGTATTCCTGTTTATGCCATGCCTAAGATGACCAAATTTCTAAGATCCAATGGGCCATGGAATCAGTTGATAGATTTAGAGAATATTAAAATTAAAAAATTAAACGATGGCAAAAAAATTGAGTTGAATAAACGAATTTCAATTACACCATTCCGAGTCCCCCATCGGGATGAATTCTCAGAAACAGTTGGATATAGAATTGAAGGACCAAACAAATCTCTAATCTTCATACCCGATATTGATAAATGGGAAAAGTGGGATGAAGATATTGTGAATATTGCTTCTGAAAATGAATATTCACTTATTGATGGATCATTCTTTGTAAATGGTGAAATCCCAGGACGAGATATGTCTGAGATACCCCACCCCTTCATAGTTGAATCCATGGAAGCATTAAATAATATTACTAATAAATCAGGCATTCACTTCATTCATCTTAACCATACCAACCCGGCATTAACCATTGGGTCAGATGCCCAGAATGCAATTAATGAGGCAGGATTCAACATTGCAAAACGAAACCAAATATTCAAACTTTAAGGGAACTTAATATTATGCAGAAAATTCTATTCAACTTTACCATTATTATTTCCATCCTTTTTATTCAAGGATGTGAATCTGAAGTTCTAGTCAGTGAATTGGGACTTGTACCTTTACCATCCTCAGTTTCAATTCAAAAAGGAACAGCTGATTTTAGTGCAGATTGGTCTATCAATCATAATGACGGTCATCCAGATCTGAAGCATTTAAAAGAGCGATTAGCTGAGAACATTCAAACAGATCATGGAATCTCCCTATCAAAATCATCGAAGCAAAATATATCATTGAATATTTCTGAGAATTCCACAACAGATGACTCTGAGGATTATGAGTTGAGTATTCGAACTGATGAGATTATAATCAACGCCAGTTCTCCAAATGGTGTTTTTTATGGCATTCAAACACTCCTTCAATTATTGGACTCAGGCAAACGTGCCGCCAATAAAATAGAAATTCAAAAAGTATCTATCAGGGATATACCTCGTTTTCAGTGGCGCGGAATGCATTTGGATGTAGGTCGGCATTTCTTTGATGTGACCTTTGTAAAAAGGTATATCGATTACCTTGCCATGCATAAAATGAATGTATTCCATTGGCACCTCACGGAAGACCAAGGATGGCGTGTGGAGATAGACGCATATCCAAAACTTACAGAAATTAGTGCTTACCGGGATGAATCATTAATCGGTCATTATAGTGATAAACCTCATCAATGGGATGGGAATAAATATGGCGGATATTATACCAAAGAAGAAATGTCTGATGTGGTTGCCTATGCACAAAAACAATATATAACTGTTGTGCCCGAAATTGAAATGCCCGGCCATACGCGAGCTGTACTTGCTGCCTATCCTGAGTTATCCTGCACAGGTGGGCCTCATACTGTAGCAAAACTTTGGGGTGTACATAAAGAGGTGTTTTGCGCTGGGAAAGAATCTACTTTTGAATTCTTAGAAACAGTATTAACTGAAGTAGCAGAAATTTTCCCAAGTCCTTACATCCATATTGGCGGTGATGAATGTCCGAAAGATCGCTGGAAAGAACATGACCTTGATCAACAACGTATTGTGGCTGAGGGGTTACATGATGAACATGAGCTTCAAAGTTATTTCATTAAACGAATTGAAGGTATTTTAAACGGACTTGGAAAGCGGATGATTGGTTGGGATGAGATACTTGAAGGTGGCCTGGCTCCAGGAGCCATTGTTCAATCTTGGCGAGGTATGGATGGTGGCATCGCCGCTGCCAATGCCGGGCATGAAGTAATCATGTCACCTACTTCTCATGCGTACTTTGACTATTATCAATCCGAAAATAAAGATAATGAACCATTGGCTATTGGCGGATTACTTTCTTTAGAAAAAGTGTATGGATTCGAACCGGTTCCAGCAGAGATCGATAAAGATAAAGAACATTTCATTTTAGGTGGACAAGGCAATGTTTGGACCGAATATATCAGTACTCCTGAAAAGGCAGAGTATATGGCCATTCCTCGTATGAGTGCCATGGCAGAAGTATTATGGTCCCAAGCAAAAGATAGAGACTATGAGAGTTTTACTTCAAGGATGGAATGGCAATATAAACGTCTCGATCGAATGAAGATTAATTATCGGAAACCAGATTAAAATATAAATCATCAAAATAGGGGGATTTTTAATCTCCCTTTTTTTCTATCCAAACTTTTCCATCTTCTTTAATTAAAACAATTCTATTCGATTTGTTTTCTTTCAGTTTGGCTGTGAACTGGCTCGAAGTTGCTTCAATCTCCGGTGGCCATAAAAACCCCGAAGGTTTATCCATATCTAGATTCAGGGCAGGAAGGTTTTTTGTGAAAACCCCATTCTTCCCTTTATAGTTCCTTTGGGCATAATAAACTTGCCTCAATGCCCATTTTGCATCTTCAATCCGATCCCAAGTAAAGTTTGATTTTTGGCCTCCAATTTCATTATCTGAAAATTGAACGAATCCCCACATTTCAGGATAATGCATGGCAATCAATCCTTGAGGGGACCACACCCAATTGTAGGCTGGTTTATCCTGCTTTTGGTAATGATCCTCAACAACATCCCTATCCCAATGGACCCTTGAAAAGTTTACCCGCCATTGATCTCCATCTTTGGGGAATGGCTTGCTCTCTATAACTTTCCATGGAATAGCTACCTCTACTGTCCATTTTTTATCAATGTCACGAGGATCATTCAAGGTGCCCTCCAAATGAACTTTTGTAATTAACCCCTTTATATCCCATTCATTGATGGCCCACATATGAGGATCACGATAAGGTTTTGTCAGAAATAGATCCCACTCTGTCCCAAGTGCATTAACCTCTAGTTCGTAATAATTATGAGTGTCCCCGTCCGGATCGATAAATATTTCAATATCATTATCAAAATAAATTGTTGTATCCCTTTGTGTTAATGATGCCCAAAGATGAGTTTCCTCCAGCTCAAATCCAAAATAGAAATATTGTTCATCCCATAACATCTTTGCCTTTGTATCAAAAAATGGTTTTTGGATTCCTTCTATGTCGATAAAATGAGATGTCCATTCGGCTTTTTTCCAGGATTCGTCGTCTAACTTCCCATCCATTATTATAGGCTTAATAGATTGGTAACACACATATTTTTCTGGTAAAAAGTCAATCGCTGGCACAGACATTTGTCCCATTAAAACCAGACAAAATATATTATATATGAAAAATGACTTTAATATTTTCATTTAATGACAAAATTAAAGTTACTTAATTTGACCTTCCATGGATTTTTCCAACTTTTGAGCTTCATTGAAAAACTGCTCAACTGTCATTTCTTTAATAAAAACCAATCCATGGGTTGCTCGCAATCTTGGATGTTCATTCTGATACCAGAAATCCCTGCCCAAAACCAATTGCATTAATTCATGCTGCTCTACCCATACCTTTTGTGTCAAATCACAAAAAGGCCCATCCCATTCATAGCTGGGAAAGGATGCCTCTTTTTGGCTCAAGTAACAATTCATAAAAGTGTCCCGCAGCATTGCCATAGAATTCAATGATACTGGAATAATGATATCTGCTTCTGCCGGGTCAAATCGATACCATACATTTCGATAGCCCCAAATTTTTAATTTGGATAAATCTTTTTTCTTCCCCCATAATCTCACTGCTTCTGCAATCGCTTGGAGAACCTTATAATGGGTATCCGGGCCACTACCTTCCGGGTCTAAGGCCAATGAAATAATGGAAGGATCTAATTCAACAAGCTGATCCAATATTGGTTCTACATCCCTTTCTCTCTCAGGGTTTTCTGTAAAAACATCTCCGGAATAAAAACCCAATCGCTTATGGAAAACATCTTTCACTTGCACTCCATAGTGAGCCCAAACCAGTTCTTCCTCGAATTCGCGGATCATCCCCTTCAATTTTTGAATCTCAGGTGTATTCTTTTGACCATCATAACATCCCGCCAAATAAGTAAGAATATCATTTATCCTTTCAACCAACTCTTCTTTAGATTTAATCCCATATATTTCCACAAGAGCACGAACCGTACGGTGACTCAATCCTCTTGCCTGTCCTTCAATATTGTTACTGGCTATCCTATCTAGGTAATGATAAACATCTTTGTCTTTTTTAAGTTGGTACCCTCTTTCATAAAAGTCCGGATAATCAGTCATTTGGACCTTACCATTGGCCAGGAATCCCAATGTTTTGTTCAATACATTTGTTATATATGAATTGGTTACGGAGGTAAACCCGGAAGTCATATTTGTAAAATAATGTTTATTTTTGGGCGAACGAATCAAGTGAACAATATGGGGAAGAAAGCCCAACATAATATCATCATGATGTGGCCCCGTATGATAAAATGTTTCGTTTTCAAGAATAGAAATTCCTTTGTTGATTTTTTCTTCAAAAGAAACTAAAACGCTTGGTACTGTTTCCTCATTTAATCCAGGTATGAGTTGACCATATTTATCTGCTTCTAATTCGTCTAATGTTAAACGTCTGCCAAATTTATTCAACTTTTGACAAAGCCGAATCACGGCCCGTTGTGTTTTTTCTTCTGTCCATTCTTCCATACGCATTTCATATTTAATTACGTCATCCAATTCCGAAGCAGCACCATGTGTAAGGTAAAAACGCCCACCTTTTAATTTACTCAAAACAGACGCAGGATATTGGATATCAGGTTCATTCTCAATGGATGCTTTTACTACTTTTGCTTTTGCCTCACCAGCCGCAATAATAATCGCCGTTGCCTCAGGATTCGCGATAATAGTCGCAAGACCAATGGTAATCACAAGGCGGTTACGTGAAATTTCAATACCGCCAAGATCTGTCGCTGCTGCAGCTTGTGTTTCAAAATTTGTGCCCATTAACCGAGTGGTGGAATTGTGATCGGATCCTCGCACATTAAATGCAATATGACCATCTGGTCCAATGCCTCCTAAAAAGAATCCAATTCCTCCCTTATCCATAATTTTATTTTCAAATTCGGAGCACCATTGGTCGACCAAGAAGATGGTCTTTTGCTGATCTTTTTCCATAGCCGAAGCTGGATCCCGAAAACGGAGACTTAGATCAACTTTAAAATCAGGAAATATTTCACCTAACAATTTATCATTTGCCTTAGGTAATTCATTACAATCAATAAATAAACCCTTCTGAGGATCCATCCCAAATCCCTCCATATAGTAGTGCTGGTCATAATTATAAAAGCTATTATGCTGAGAAGAATCAATAGGGTAAAATTCATCTATTTGGACAAAATGCAATCCCCCTAAATTAGGCTTTTGGGTAAGTTCAAGGCCATTTTCACACCGAAGCTTTTCGAGCTTAGGATCCTGCCAGTTATCCAATAAATGTTTTGTCCACTTAATAAAATGTTCAGGTGTTTTTCCCGTGGGAAGACTAATAACACCTTCTGGGTTTTCATTCACCCATTCTAGAAATCTAAGTGATGTCAAAAAACCCAATCGCGGAAAATTATCAACAATGATATAGGGAATATTTGGATTGATCGGGTTAACTGAAGATTGGTCTAAAAACTTTTTTTCTACGTTCGAATGCATATATTAAATCATCTATGAATGTTTATTAATGTGGTAAAACTAAAATGGTGATCTTAATGGGCCCCATTTGAATATTTATTAAGACTTTCTATAGCACCTGTTACTTGGGACCATACTTTTTCCGGATTATCGGGACGCAATTTAGACATGGCATTGCAGGCTTTGAATCCCCAAAATCCTATATTTTCAATACCATGGTCCAATAGAATTTTTGTAGCCATTCCCACTTCCTCTTCATGACCATCAGGAATAGAAAAAGCCTGAACCCACAGTTGAGCTTCTTTGCCATATTTTTCACAAAGATTACGCACTTTTACAGCATAATCACTCACATAAGGTCCCATGGGCTGCTTATGGCATAACCAATAGGGATCGGTACCAAAGGTATCCACTTGGGGCAATGAAATGATTTTTTCCCAATCCTGAATCCCACTTGAATATGCTTCGTTTGGAATAAGGCAAACTAAATTTTTCATATTGTGCAGTTTTGTTTCTGCCGTTGCCCAATCAATAAACTCAAAAAGAGATGAATCCAAAAATTCTGTGAAATTTTCCGTCAACTCCTGAGGTAACAATTCACCATACTTATCAAAATATTTTGTTTCACAATGCTTGCAGTGACAAACACATGTACCATCTTCTGAATCGGATCGTTCATACCAACTGGGGATATACCAATGAGGTTCGTCCCAAAGAATACCGTCTGCATTCATTCTTTCACATGAAACAATCCAACTTTTGATTTCATCACGAAAATTACTATTATTAAAACAACAGGATGGCGCTCGGTTTCCATTGGCCATCACTTGGCTGAGGGTCGGATCTTTAAATACCAACTGTGAAAAGGCTTCACCACCAAAAACACCCCCCACACCCCAAGGATCCATTATTACTTCTAAACCTAATTCCTTTGAATCAGCCACAATCTCTGCCATAGATTTTTCATAATACCGCCAATCATTTTCACTGAAAGTATGGACCACATAATTAAAACCTAATTGGACCATTTCTTCCAAATCTTTTCTAACATGTTGTCTGGCTCTATTACCAAAATAACTGGTACCAAATTTTGTTTTCATCTATATTATTTCTTTTAAATCCGCTGATTATTTATTTGAATTAAGTGCCAAAAGTATAAACTAAATCGAATATCTTCATGATGGTTTATTTACAAGTATGACGAATCGATCAATCAAAAGGGTAATAAACATATTTGTAACTACCGAAATACCAATAAACCAGGTCCATGCAATACCAACTTGCTTTAAATAAAAGACAATCAATAAGCTGGAAATGAGTCCAACCATTAAACTGACCGGATGGATATCCCGTTTCATTTTACTAAGGAGAAACAACCCTAATAACCCCCCATAGGTAAAGGAGGCAATTTGTAATCCTACAATTACAATTGCAGAATCACTTTCATCAAATAAAAGAGCAATTGCAATTAGTACTAATCCCCAAATCAAACTGACCAGTTGAGATCTTCTGATGGATTGATTTCCGCCCAACCAATCGGTAACCGTGGATGAAGCTAATGAATTAATTGATGAACTGAGTGTGGACATCGCTGCAGAAAGGACACCCGCGAGCAAAACTCCCTTCAATCCAACCGGAAGATAATCCACGATAAAAGTTGTGAATTCACGATCTCTTTCGATTTCAACGCCACCCATTAATAGATAGATTAATGATCCAGCTAAAAGAAATACCCCAAATTGGAGAAATACAAATATTCCGCTGCCAACCATTGCTTTACGGGCCGCCGTCAAGTTTCTCGTCCCCAAGACCCGCTGAACCATCATATAGTCCACACCGTGAGATGAGAATGAAAGTAATGCACCTCCCACAATGGCACTCATGAAATAATAGGGTTCTTTGATCAAATTACCTTCCAAATTGAATATAGCCAGTTTACCCTGTTCGGTTAAAATGGGTAGCACCTCAAACAATGATTGATCAAGATGGTTCAATACGATAATAATGGATGCAACACCCCCGAATAAATAGAGGACAAATTGGATACTGTCCACCCAAACTATAGTTCGGATTCCACCGGAAAGAGTATAGACCAATGTAACAATGCCAATAATTATTACAGCCATGGGCAGCGACCAACCAGTGATAACCTGAACCACAACCGCCGTAGCTAGAAAACGCACACCATCGGCTAAAATTCGTGTGATTAAAAATACGCCCGATGCCGTTTTTTGAATCCCTGATCCAAATTTATGTCCAATAATCTCATAAATAGATGTGACGCCCGATTTGAAATATTGGGGCAATAAAAACAAACTCACCAATATTCGACCAATAATATACCCAATAGCCAATTGAAGGAAAAACCAGTCGTCACGGTAAGCCAACCCTGGGACACTGATAAAAGTTAGCACTGAAGTTTCTGTCGCCACGATAGACAGCATAGCCACTGGCCAAGGCAAATTCCGTCCGCCTAAAAAATAGTCTTCTGATGATTTATTTAATCGGCTCTGCCAAAGTCCGTAGGCAGAAAATCCCGCCATGAATATGAAAATAATTGTTAGATCTATCCAGTGCATTAACTCAAGCTTGGTTTCAAGAATCATTCAACGGATGAAATGAATAAAAGAGCACCCCGTCAAATAGGGAACCATCTGCGCGAAAATAATATTTTATAAAATCCATATTTACAGTTTCACCAAACTCAGAGGATGCATGAATGATATTCTTTTGATTAATAATCATTCCTTCATGAGCTACCACTAATCCCATCTTAAAATAGGATTTTTTTACGAATGCCACGCCAACCACTACTGGCAATTTTTGGAGTATTTCTGCATTTAAATACTCACTGGGAATGTATTGAAGTACCATGGGCTTTTCCCATCCCAAATCGAGAAAGGACTTTCCATCTTCCTTTTTATTTAACGTAATAGAAATTGATTTCAGAAAATCTTCTTGAATAAGAGATGAAGTTATATTTTGTGTTGAAGGGTGATCTTGAATTCTATCCGTCGTGTAATGCCAACGACTTTTATAGGTTGGGCTTGAAAATCCCATGTCGTTCGGTTTATAATGAATATCAATAAGATTGGATTTGGCTTCATCCCAACTTAGACTCTGGACGCTGGCCAAACTGGTAAGTACATGGACAGTACAATCGGAGACGTCTAACCTAAAGATGGGGTCTTTGTCCACACCCACTTCTTCACCAAGACAAAATAATTCGTATGGCTTTCCCACTTGCCAAATCGCGAAGGCCTTTAATCGATCATGGAAGTCCGGGAATTTTTGATGGAATTTTGGTAGAATTTCAGAAATCTGTTCTCTAGATAATGTCCATGGCTTTGGAAGAGATTTTACCCAATTATCAGATTTGCTACATCCTAAAAAAAGAAATAAGGAAAATGGTAGTATTAAATAAGAAGTAAATAAAGATAAAGAAAATTTTCTTATGTCTTTTTCCTTTTTACTTATCAATTCCATTTTTTGCGCCATTCAAGGTTCGGGGTTTCCTCCCTAATCCCCACTGACTCATAAACGGAAGAATGAATCCTCTGTCGCCAATTAAAATATTTAGGATCTTTATAGGAACGATTTGGATGAACCGCATTAGTTAGCAAAATAACAAATATATCATTCTCTGGATCTATCCACAATGACGTTCCCGTATAGCCCGTGTGGCCAAAACTTTTATCAGATAAATATACACCACCTGATGCTTTACCATCTGGAGTATCCCACCCCAAACCACGGGAACTGCCTTCAACAACATTCGCTCTTTGCGTAAACAGATTAACTGTTTCAGTTTTAAAAATTCGCTTCCAACCATAAATCCCCTCATTCAACATCATTTGGCTGAATATCGCCAAATCGCTGGCTGTGGAAAATAGCCCGGCATGACCGGCCACGCCTCCAATGCTATGGGCATTTTCATCATGAACATATCCACGAATCAATTCGCCATATAGATTACTGTATTCCGTAGGGACGATTCGCTTTATCCTTTTTCTTGGTGGATTGAAATATGTTGAATTCATACCAAGAGGTGTAAATATAATTGAATCCACCAATAAATCAAGCGGTACTCCCGACGCCGATTCAATAACTTTGCCCAGGGCAATTAAACCAACGTCGGAATAGATCGTCTTTTCTTCCAATCCAATTGTTGGTTCTGTATTCATGATAGAATCCAATCGGGTTTCCAAATTGCTTTTCATTAAATAGTATTGCTTAAAGGGTGGCAATCCAGCCGTGTGGGTCATTAAATGCCGAATTGTTGTTTCGGATTTTTGATTAAAATATTTCTTCTGATTCCCTTTAAACCCGGGTAAGTGATCCACCACTTTATCATCAAGTGAAAGTTTCTTTTGATCTACCAATTTCATAACTGCTGACGTTGTGGCTATCACCTTAGTAATTGAGGCTAAGTCATAAATGTCACCTCGGGTTACTCGCTCATCTTTTTTATAAGTATGATACCCAAAAGACTCGTGTAGAAATATTTTACCATCCTTGGCCGCCAAGAGTACTCCACCTGGAAATGCGGAATCTGCCACTGCTTGGGATAAATAATCTTTTACTTGTTCAATATCTGTTGAAATTTCGGAAGGACTGATGCGTTTTAGGGTTTTTCCCGGTTGCCACTTTGAATTCCCAATCAACCATTTCTTCGCTTTAATAGGAAGTCCGGTTCCATTCTTTGCAACCCCCGGGATAGTTACAGGAAGTATTCCGGTAATATCGGATTTACCTTTTATTGCATTCACCGCAGCCGTTTGAAGAATTTCACTGCTTTTATAGGCACAAATGTAAACGGGTGTATTGGGAAAATCTTGAATTAGATAGGGACTGCCAAAACTGGTAATGACTACTTTTTCACATTTCTTTATTAATGCATTTACGAATTCAGATTCAACTTTTGGCAGGAATATTTCATCTTTATGCTCTGTGGGATTAGCAAATGCATTGAGAAGAACAATACCATCTTTCGGTATTTGGCTTAGGATATAATTTGCAACAACTGAGCTGTCCGACTTATCAATTTGGAACGATACAACTTTGCGGCCGTTGGTTTTTAACTGTTTGGTAAAACTACTTTCACTATGATCATTAGGGCCATCATAAAGATCAACCACATAAAGTTTTTCATTTAGAGAAGGCTGTAGGGGTAAAATTCCGCCTTCATTCTTCACTATGGTGATAGCCTTTTTTGCAATCTCTCTAGCCATTTTGAAGTTGGCAGCTTTACCCATTGCCCTATGGGTATAATCGATAGAAATGGTTTTATTAAGGTGAAGACCAACCTTTTCTTTCATCTTCAGGACTTTGAGAGCGGATTCATTAATTCGACTTTCAGATAGAATTCCATTTAAAACTGCTTTTTCAATTATGTCAATGGACTTCTTCAAATTTTGGTTTTGGATAATAATATCCGATCCAGCCTTGACCGTCTCAAGGAGTGCATATTCATCCGAGTAATTTTTTACAATACCACCCATCCGCATGGCATCCGTAATAATGACTCCATCAAAATTCATTTTTTCTCTAAGTATATCTTGGAGCCAAAAGCTGGATAAGGAAGCTGGGTCCTGGGCATGATCTTGGTAATCGGGGGAATTCACATGAGCAACCATTACAGCATCCACACCCGCATCAATAGCCTTTTGAAATGGAGGTAATTCCACATTCCATAACCGTACCGAATCGCTGGGGATTTGTGCCAATGAAGAATGGGAATCAGTTTCTGTGTCTCCATGGCCAGGGAAATGTTTGGCAGTTGCCAGCATCCCATAATCATGGAGTCCGCGGATAAATTCAATAGAATATCGATTAACCGAGTCCGGGACTTCCCCAAACGAGCGCGTATTAATAATTGGATTTTTAGGATTATTATTCACGTCCACTACAGGAGATAAATTAAAATGAATCCCAACGGCGCGGCTTTCTTCTGCTGAAATGCGTCCTGCTTCATACGCGTATTTAGGATTACCCGTGGCGGCAATGGCCATCATGGGCGGCAGTGTAACTGCACCGGGATAACGACGGCCTAATCCCGATTCAATATCCGCATCCACCAAAATCGGTACCTTCGATTTCATCTGCATATCATTAAGCATAGTAAGTGCGCTGCCCGCATCTCCAAACCAAATATGCAAAACGCCAATCCCATCCGTAGCAATATGCTTTTGAATATCTTTCCATTGACTGCTTTCATAATTCATGAAACGCATGTTCACTGAAACTACCATCATTTGGGAAATCTTTTCTCGCAATGTAAGTTTTTCGAGCGTTTTTTCAGCCCAAGACTTATTAGATGAAAACTGCCCAGGACCTGCGCAAGCTGAAAACAGGATAGCTGAACAAAGTATATAATTCCTCAAAAGCATAGCATAAAAATTAACTGAACTTTCCCCATAAGTCTTTAACTTTTATTTCTGTAAATCATGAATTCTGCAAACAATGAATTAAAATTAATGGCCGGCCAGATGATAATGGTTGGTCTCCGTGGCACTTCACCCGAAGATGCAAAATCATTTATGGATTCCCTTAATGATTTAACTGTGGGTGGTGTCATTCTCTACGACCAGAATTTAACTACGACACCCCCCTCATCACACAATATCCAGTCGCCGAAACAAGTAAGGGAATTTAATGAAGCGCTCCAGTCTTACAGTAAGATCCCACTATTGATCGGAGTGGATCAAGAGGGAGGCCAAGTTAACCGCTTGAAAAGTAAGTATGGTTTTCCCGATTCAAAAAGTTGGGCAGAAATGGGCCAATTGAATAATAAAGAAAAAACCAATTCCCATTCTAAACATATGGCTAGAACATTATCGAAGAATGGATTCAATTTGAATTTTGCACCAGTACTAGACTTATCCATAAATCACGAAAGTTTTATTGCAAAAAAGGAACGCTGCTTTTCAGATAATCCGGATACTGTGGCCATCCATACTGAACTTTTTATAAATACGCATTTGGAAGAAAACGTCATCCCCGTTTGTAAACATTTCCCCGGTCAAGGCAGTGCCGGTGGTGATACCCATGAAGGTATTGTTGATGCAACAGAAACCTGGACAGAAAAAGAATTAAAACCCTATCAAATTCTTATTGATAAAGGATGCGCCCCGGCGATAATGACTTCCCATCTTTTTAATAAAAAGCTAGATCCTGATTTTCCAGCAACACTGTCATCTAAAATATTGAATAATCTGTTAAGAGGAAAAATTGGATTCAAAGATGTCCTTATTAGTGATGATCCCCAAATGGGAGCCATCGCAAAGCATTATGATTTAAAAACGGTAATCCAATTGATGATAAACGCCGGTGTAGATTTGTTCTGTTTTGGGAATAACTTGATTTACGAACCAGACATAGTGCATAAAGTTCATTCAATTATATTAGAATTGTTAGATGAGGGATCCATATCAGCTAATCAAATTCAAAAATCATTTGAGCGAATTATAAAATTAAAATCGAGAATTGGTTTAATATGAGGGTTATTGGTATAGATGGTGGTGCCACCAAAGTATCCGGCGGAATTGTTGAAAAGATCAATGCCAATACCTTTAAGTTAAATAAGCATGCCGTTGATATTAATTATGGTGACCACTCGAATTTCAATTCGAACTTTTCACCTCTTCCCCTCGACAAACAATTTGAAGGTGGAATCAATTCAATTGAACAAGAACAAGGATTAGTTTATATAGATTGCGTTTTGGAAGTTATTCAATCATTGGCTAAATCCGAACCATTTCGAGTTGCCATTGCCATGCCGGGAATTAAAACTGAAGATGGCCGAGGGATTGCGGCAATGGCCAATGGACCTCGCATCCCTGACTTTTGTGACCAAATCCAAAAAGCTCTTAATCTTGAGCAACCAATTAAGCGCTTAGAGAGTGACGCCGATATGTGCGTATGGGGGGAAGAATTTGCTGAAGATGGTGCACTTCAAAATGTAGAAAACGGTTATTATATTGGGGGCGGTACCGGTACTGCTGATGGACTTAAACTCAAAGGTAAAATCCTTCCATTTGATGATGCCGCTAATTGGATCGCTAAATCAATTGAATTAAAAATGCCGAACGGCCAAACCTTAGAATCCTATGCATCTATGTCGGGAATCAATATTCTCCGCGAATCTAAAACAGATTCTGAAATCGGTTTGGTTCTAGGGGACCTGCTTTTTGAACGTATATCAACCATTTATTCCGGATGGAAAAACCCATTTAGTTTATCTCGAGAACTTCAAACTGAGCATTCATTTCAAAATACATTGCTGGACCGAATTGTCATTGGTCAGCGTCTTTCAGAATTTCTCCAATCAGACAATGGCAATGCAATCAAAGGGGCAATGGTTGAAGCGATAAAACAAAAATGTACAATGGCTGAATCGCCAATAGTTGAACATTATTTATTAGAGGGCGAATTCAACCAAGAACGAATAGTTATGTCCAATTTAAGAGCGGCGCCCATTATTGGCCTTGGGGCAAAAGTTTGGAAAACACAATGTTGACTACTGGACTAATTCCAAATAAAGAGCCCCTGATACGCGTTGGCCTCATTTTTCCGGAAGACAACATTACATCTCTCCAAATTTCATTTTCTGATTCCCAGTGTTTTGAAATTGAAACGGGAGACCGGTTACATCCTTCATGTAAAAATAATGATCAAATAAATTTGAATTTAGTGGATGGAAAACTCATCATTCCCGAACTGGAGATTGAAGATTCAGCATTTAAAATAATTCCATCTATTTTCCATAAAAATCCATTCATCACCTTGGATGGCATTACTGCCGGTCGTGGTTTTCATTGGGAAAAGAAAATCAGTGCATCTTATTGGGGAACATTAGAATTTACAGTTATAGATGGAAAATTCATGGCCGTCAATGAATTGCCCTTAGAACAATATCTCAAATGCGTTGCCACTTCCGAAATGAGCGCTCAATGTCCATCGGAATTTTTGAAGGCCCAAACGATTGTAGCGCGCTCCTGGTTTTTGGCCAATATTGAACAAAAACACCGCCATCTTGGCTTTGACATTTGTAACGATGATTGCTGCCAACGATATCAAGGAATGGCCAATTGTTCTGAAGCTTCCATCCAAAGTGCCGATGATACCTTCGGCCAAGTGATTGTGCATGATGATAAAATTTGTGATGCCCGTTATTCAAAATCATGCGGTGGCATCACCGAGAATTTTGAGAATGTTTGGGCGGGAGACTCTATCCCCTATTTGGTTTCCATTAAAGATGTGAATAATTCGGGCGTTGCCTTTTGCAGTCCGGAAATTGTGCCGGAAGAATCACTCAAAAAGTATATGGGCAATGTGGATGAAAAAGGCCAATACTACCGCTGGAGATACGAAGCGACCCAAGGCGAATTAATTCAATCTTTAAAGGATAAAAGAAATATAGAATCGGCCAAAATTGTACATTTAATACCGGAGAGAATCGGGGATTCCGGTCGAATTATCAATCTAAGAATTGAGTACAAAGATTCTCAAGACATCCTGCAGTCCATTGTAATTCAATCTGAATATGAAATTCGTAATATTATGTCACCCTCATTTTTATTCAGTTCTGCATTTACGATTGAAAAAAATGATAAAGGGAATTTCATACTTCATGGAAAAGGATGGGGTCACGGTGTGGGACTTTGCCAGATTGGTGCCTTGGGAATGGCATTTTCCAAATGCGCTGTAGATGAAATACTGAATCATTATTATCCCCTTACTAAATTGAAAACAATATATTCATCATGAATCAGCAATCAAAAAAACAAATATGGGCATGGGTGCCTTCTCTTTATTTTGCAGAGGGACTTCCATATGCCATGGTGATGATCGTTTCCGTTATCATGTATAAAAATTTGGGTCTGTCCAATACAGATATTGCCCTCTATACCAGTTGGTTATACTTACCATGGGTGATTAAACCGATCTGGAGTCCCATTGTAGATATTTTCCGTACCAAACGATTTTGGATTGTAATTATGCAAGTTTTAATCGGCGCTGGATTAGCGGGCGTTGCTTTTACGATTCCTTCATCTGATCCACTTAAATATACCATGGCATTCTTCTGGTTATTGGCATTCAGTTCTGCCACCCATGATATTGCCGCCGATGGATTTTATATGCACGCCCTTTCATCCCACGATCAAGCTTGGATGATTGGCATTCGAAATACCTTTTACCGATTTGCCATTTTATTTGGACAAGGTCTCTTGGTCATGTTCGCGGGAAAATTAGAACTATCCACAGGAAATGTAACCACTGCATGGTCCATTACCATTGGGGTTATAGCCGGTTTATTCATCATCTTTTCAATTTACCATCGCTGGATGCTTCCAAAGCCTTCGTCTGATCATAAACATTCAAATTTAAAATTATCTGAAGCAGCGACCAATTTTATCAATGTTTTTGTATCTTTTTTCAAAAAACCCAAAATCGGTATCGTCATTGTTTTTATTCTATTATATCGGTTCGGGGAAGCACAGTTGGTAAAAATTGCTCCCCTGTTTATGCTGGATTCACTTGAAGCGGGTGGACTTGGTTTAACCACCATTGAACTTGGGTTTGCAACTGGAACATTGGGTATGGTTATGCTCACCCTTGGTGGAATTACCGGTGGCTTTTTTGCAGCCAAACATGGGTTAAAAGTCTGGATCGTATGGATGGCACTGGCTATGAAGCTTCCAGATCTTGTTTACGTATTTATGGCCTGGACCCAACCGGAAAGTTATCTCCTAATAAATATTTTTATCGCGATTGAACAGTTTGGCTATGGATTTGGTTTTACAGCCTATTTATTATTTATGATGATGATTTCTGAGGGAGAGCACAAAACGGCTCACTATGCTATCTGCACAGGATTCATGGCCTTAGGCATGATGATTCCCAGCATGTTTAGCGGTGCGCTTCAGGAATCCATTGGATATTACCATTTCTTTATTTGGGTAATGGTTGCTACAATCCCGGGACTTATACTTATCAAATTTCTTCCCATTGATTCCAAATTTGGGAAAAAGGATTAATCCATTATGACTGAAAAGCAAGATAGACTTATTTCTTTAGATGCATTCCGCGGTGCTACTATTGCCTTAATGATATTAGTTAACAACCCCGGCACATGGGCCCATGTGTATGCACCCCTCCGCCACGCCCAATGGCATGGATGCACACTTACCGATTTGGTATTTCCATTTTTCTTATTTATCATCGGCATCTCCATGCGTTATTCATTCGAGAAATACGAATTCTGTAAATGGGGTCCCTTATTCAAAAAAGTGGTTTGGCGCACAATTACTATTTTCACCATTGGATTATTGCTCCATGCTTTTCCCTTTATTCGTCAAGATTGGGACTGGTCCCATTTTAGGATTATGGGCGTCCTTCAGCGGATTGCGTTGGCATATATCCTTGCCAGTTTTATTGTAGTTCGAGCCGACGTAAAAGGTATTGTAATAATCTCTATGGGTCTTCTTCTTGGATATTGGATTCTCCTCATGAGCCATGGATGGTATGCCGGGCTCGACCCTTACGCCCTTAAATCCAATTTGGCCCTCATTGTTGATTCCTATATCCTTGGGGATAATCACCTCTATGGTGGTATGGGAATCCCATTTGACCCGGAAGGACTGCTCAGTACGATCCCCTCCGTGGTGACTGTATTGATCGGCTTTCTTGTGGGTACCATGATTAAAACAACTAAAGACCATGAAGATAATGCCCAGCGGATGGCTGTCTTGGGGGCACTACTCATTATTATGGGTTGGGTTTGGGGTTTTGCTTTCCCCATAAATAAACAGTTATGGACCAGTTCTTATGTCCTGTTCACTGGCGGGATTGCCACTATCGTTTTGGCTGCCATGATCTGGGTCGTCGATGTAAAAGGTATTAAAGCATGGACAAAACCATTGATTATTTTTGGCGCTAATGCCATTTTTCTCTATGCCGCTTCTGGCATATGGGCAAAGATAATGCTAAAAATCAAGTTTGAACTAGACGGTCAGATGATATCCGGATATGGCTATTTATACCGAACAGTTTTTCAGCCCTTCGCCGGAGATATGAACGGTTCCTTTTTATTCGCCCTGTTTCATGTCTTTATATTCTGGCTCATTCTAGCTTGGATGTACCGTAAAAAGATATTTATTAAAATTTAAAGTATATAACCCTATTCGTTAGATATGGTTACATCTGGACCAAGAATAAAACTCTATTATTAGGTATTTCTTTTGGTAATTGATTATCAACACTCATCTACCAGAATACATTCCTTCGATCAAATCTTCATTGTGGGCAATCACTACTTTTCTTTTAACCTTTAATGTTGGCGTAACTTCATCTTTATCTTGATCCAGTTCTTCCTTTAATATTCGAAATTTTTTAATGCTCTCATAGGATGCTAAATCTTTATTTTTTTCTTTAATAACATGATTTAATAAATCGATTACTTCTTCTTTCGTGGTTAAGTCGGCCAAATCTTGATAAAGAATTTTTATATCCCGGGCAAATTTGGTAATCTCATCTTCATCCAAAGTAATCAACATGGTAAGATATGGTTTTTTATCACCATAGACCAATGCTTGAGAAATGTATGGACTGGTTTTCATGAGGTTCTCAATATTTTGTGGTGCAATGTTTTTCCCGCCGGCAGTAATGATAATATCTTTTTTGCGATCTGTTATAAAAAGAAAACCATCTTCATCAATATGCCCTACATCGCCAGTATGCAGCCAAAAACCACCTTCACCATCTGCCTTTAATAATTCATTGGTTGCTATCTCGTTCTTATAATACCCACTAATATTTTGCTCACCGCGACAACAAATTTCACCATCCTCCATAATTTTTATTTCAGTACCAGATGGCACTCTTCCAACCGATCCAATTTTAACATTCCCTTCTGATTGAATGGTTATAACGCCAGATGTTTCTGTCATGCCATAGCCTTCAAATACATGGATTCCCACCCAATTGAAATAATGAATAATTTCTTTAGAAATCGGCGCTGCGCCCGTTAACATATATCGTATTCTTCCACCAAATATATCTTTTATTTTATCATGGATAAAAAATTTGGCAACTTTGTGTTTTAACTTAAGCCAAGATGATGGTTTTTTATTCGCATCTCTATCTTCTGTGAATGCTTTACCTACACCAATAGCCCAGTGATATATCTTTTGCTGAAACCAAGATGCGTCTCCAACTCCCGTAATAATTTTGGCATAAAATTTTTCCCAAACCCTCGGTGTACCAAAAACAAATGTTGGACCTGTTTGGCGAATATTTTGGGGCATATCCTCCATACTTTCAGCGAATACGGCAGGGTTTCCTACAAAAAATCTTAAAAAATGGCCAATTAATCTTTCTGCAATATGGGCCAATGGTAAAAAGCATACGTACAAATCATCTGCAGTAACACCTGTTGCATCAGGTAAGGCTTTCCCTCCGGCGATTATATTCCTGCTAGTATACATACCCGCTTTCGGATCTCCAGTCGTACCGGAAGTGTAAGTGAAACTTATGATTTCATCCGGTTGACTTTCCCGAATCAGCGTTTGGAATTGGTCCGGATGTTTTTCGCCGTATTTCCGCCCAATTTCTAGAAAGTCATTAAATGAACAAACATTGGGTAGATTTCTTGGGTGGTAATCATCAATGACTACAATTTTTTTTATATTAGGCAGACGATCCCATATTGCGAGCATTTTATCCAACTGTTCTTGGTCTTCCACAATGGCGAGAACACTGTCACTTTGATCCGCTATATAGAATACCTGCTCATTGGTATTGGATTGATAAATAGGTGCCGTGATGAACCCTGAACAAATAATTCCCATATCGGACATCACCCATTCTGGCCGGGTTTTGCTTAGGATTGATACTTTATCTCCTTTTTGAACACCGGAAGCCAAGAGTGCATTACCAACCTCTTTCGAAGTTTTACCATACTCACCCCATGTTGTGGACTGCCACAAACCACTTTGCTTTTCCCATATGGATATATTATCGGAGAATTCTTCTACTTGGCGCCAGAATAATTTTGGAATTGTATTATATTTGATTAAATCAATATCCATTATCCACTCCACACTTTTGCACGACGATTGTATTTACCTTCACCCAAATATTGTTCTCGCACTTTTTCTTCTTCCAATAATTCTTCATAGGTTCCGCTAAGGAATATTTTTCCTGTTGTAAGGACATATCCATAATCGGCAATTTTTAGCGCCTGGTTTACGTTTTGTTCTACCAATAGAATTGTAGTACCAGCTTTGTGTAATTCTTTAATAGTGGCAAAAATATCCTGAACCAATAAAGGTGAAAGTCCCAAGGATGGTTCATCTAATAATAATAATTTAGGTTTCAACATGAGGGCACGAGAAATAGCTAACATCTGTTGTTCACCACCACTCATATTGCCCGCTTGCTGGGTCCTTCGGTTTTTCAAGATAGGAAAGTGGTGAAAGGCTTCTTCCATGCGATCATGAAGCATATCCTTATCCTTCAAAAGGAACCCACCCATTAGAAGGTTTTCTTCTACCGTTAGCTCAGAAAAAATCCTGCGCCATTCCGGTACATGACCGATACCCAGTTTAACAATATCCTCTGCTTCCATCCTGTCGATGCGTTGATTATTAAAATGGATAGTACCATATTCTGGCTCGACCAATCCGGTAATCGATTTTAGGATCGTAGATTTTCCAGCACCATTTGCACCAAGGATACATACCAACTGCCCCTCAAGCACTTCAAGAGAAACACCGTGGAGGGCTTTTATTTTGCCATAATATGTTTCAACACCAATTAGCCTAAGCATCGAATCCTTCTCCTAAATACGCTTTTAAAACTTCAGGATGATTTTTCACTTCTTCAGGTTTCCCAATAGTGACAATTTTACCCGTATCGAGAACGCCGATACGATCTGAAATACTCATGACCAAATTCATATCGTGCTCCACAACTAATACGGTAATTCCCAGTTTGTCTCTAATTTCACTAATGATTCTGGCAATCTCAAATGTTTCCTGGTCATTCATCCCTGCGGCAGGTTCATCCATGAGAATCATTTTTGGTTTGGGGATTAGTGCTCGGGCAATTTCAACCAATTTTTGAATTCCGTATGGTTGACCGCTCATATATTTAGATTCGTAATTTGCAATACCAAGAAATTCCATTATCTCTAAGGCCATTGCTTCTTCTTTTTCCCGATATCCTTTAAATAGCCATCGATTTAGGGTGAAGTGATTATCAATCCTGCTATGGGCCCCCAAAAGCACATTATCCAAGACGGTCATAAAGGGCACATTTTGAATATTCTGGAATGTTCTAGATATGCCTGCTTCAATTACATTATGGGATGCGGTTTTAAGCAGGTTTGCCCCATTGTAGGATATTCCTCCTTCTTGAGGACGGTTGAATCCGTTAATGCAATTAAACAAGGTGGATTTCCCCGAACCGTTTGGGCCAATGAGTGAAAAAATTTCACCATCTTCCACAGCAAGAGACACACCTTTTAGAGCGACCACGCCCGAAAAGCGCATGGTAATATTATTTATGTTTAGCTGATTCATTATTCTTTTGTATTAAGGTGCTGGAAAACCGGCACTACTTTTATTACAATTTTATTTCAACCAGCCTGTGATTGGCGTCTGAACACCGTTTTCAATCTGGATCAACATGAGTTCCCCTGCGCCTGCTCTATCATTTGGGCCCCAAGTTAAAGAAGGAAGACCTGTGCCTTCCCAGTTTTTAATCGATTCCATCCCTTTAATAAGGCTTTTACGGGTTAGAGTTTTTCCAGCTCTTTTTAATCCTTCAATCAGAACCTGTCCGGCTGTAAAGCCATAAAAGTGATACATACCCCTCATTTTTTGTGGCACATTATTTGCTTCACAAATTTCTCTGTATTCTATAGCAGAAGGATGATCTGAACTCCACATATTCGCTACACTTGCAGCAATAAATCCTTCTCCAGCAGCACCAGCAGCCAGCGCTACACGGTGATCCATGGTTGGGCCAAATCCCATGAACTGGGGTTTATACCTCAATGCAGCAGCGGTTTTCATAATAATGATGGGCTCTTTTACTATTGCTGCGATCAATACATAATCACAATCACCTTTCATCACATTACTGACTTGTCCGGTAAAGTCAGTGGTGCCCCGTTGAAAACTTTCTTTCTGAATTGTAATGCCATGTTTTTCTTCTGCCGTCATAACACCGTCAACTGCATTTTGACCATAATCATCATCTTGATAAATGATACCAATTTTTGCATCTGGATTTTGTTTTAGAATCCAATCCACCATGATCCTACCCTGTTGATTATACCCCAACTCTGTTGAGAATAAATACTTACTACCGGGGCGACTCATGTCTGACATGGTGCCTGATTGTGATTCGGGAGCAATAAGGGGAATCTTTTCTTCTACCAAAAGACTCCGCACTGCTTCCGTATGGGAAGAGCCCAAAGTTGCAAATAGACAAAAAACCTGTTCCTTCTCAATCAACTTTTTAACCGCAACCACCGTTTTCTGAGGATTGTATTGTGCATCTTCTACCAACAATTTCACTTGCCGACCATGGACGCCACCTTGTGCGTTAATATGATCAAAGTAAAGTTGCTCACCTTTCGTAATAAGGCCACCCAATTCTTTTACCGGGCCACTGAGATCTGATGTGGTACCTACAAGAATTTCTGTATCCGTTACACCGGGGGATTTTGCGCCACCGCTACACCCAACCAATGCGATTGCAATGATAGGTAAAATATGTTTTATTATTTGTTTCATTATACTTATTCCTTTTATTAATTCTTATTTATTCCAACCAATCCGAAATTATTATTTGTTTCCCATTTTGAATCTGAACCAACAATACTTTTTCCGCCCCGGCATGGTCATTGCGATTGTAGGTGATGGGCTGGGAACCAGCCTCATCCCAATTTTTAAATGTTTCAAGACCTCGGATTAACTTTTTTCGAGTTGGATTTTTCCCTGCACGTTTTAATCCTTCAACCATAACTATTGCCGTGGTAAATCCATAATAATGATACATACCCATCATTTTTCCAGGAATACCGGCCTTTTTACAAAGATCTCTATATTGAGCAGCAATTGGATTATCCGAATCCCATAATTGGGAAAAGTTGGCAGCGATAAATCCCTCTCCAGCAGCACCGGCGGCAAGGGCTACACGGTGATCCATAGTGGGACTAGTCCCCATAAATTGTGGCGAATATCCCATGGCGGCAGCGGTCTTCATAATAATAATCGGTTCTTTTACAATTCCAGCTATAATCACATGGGTGCAACCACCTTTCATCAAATTCATAACTTGGCCGGCAAATTCTGTTGCACCACGCTGAAAACTTTCCTTTTGAACAGAAATACCAAATTCCGCTTCTGCTTCTCCTATGCCCTTCAGTACATTTTCACCATAATCATCATCTTGATAAATCACCCCGATCTTCACATCTTTTTCCATTCCCATTGCATATTTTGTCAAAATAAACGCCTGGCGATCATACCCAGTATCGGTGTGAAAAATATAACGCGCACCTGGCCGGGTCATATCAGACATGGTACCCGATTGTGTTGCCGGTGCAATCAATGGAATTTCAGATTCCTCAAGTAATGGCCTCACAGCTTCGGCTGGAGACGTTCCAATTACATGATATAAACAAAAAATATTGTCCATCTCAATTAATTTTTTTACAGCAGCAACCGTCTTTTGCGGATTGTACTGGCCATCCTCCACCAACATGCGAATCTTTCGGCCATGAACACCACCACCTTGGTTCACATAATCAAAATAAAGGTTTGATCCTGATGGTAACAGCATCCCCAATTCTTTCATAGGACCGCTTAAATCCTGTACATTACCAAGCAATATTTCATTATTAGTTATACCTAAAGGGAAGTACCCCCGACCTTTAACAACCTTTGAAGGCTTACTTTCTTCACTTCCTTTAGCGACTGCTAAAATCTTGTAAAAATAATCTTTGCTAGGAACGATAGAAGAATCCAAGTACGAATTTTTATTTGGATTGACCGAAGCAAACATTGTCAGCATTGTATCTGATTCACCTCTATAAATGTGAAACTCTTCGAACTTTTTAATGTCAGTACCCTCAGTTACATTCCAAGATATATTAATAACATACTCACCGCCTTTCGATTCTATAACAAACGGTGATTCTTGTTTTCCGCAATTGATAAACATTAGTCCAATAATGATTAGTAACCCCGTTAACTTTTTCATGCTTATTCTCGTCCTTTTTATGATTAATTAAATCGTTTCTTCGGGTTAAATGGGAACAGTTTCCAGTAAATCCGCATTTTCAGCCACATCCCATATAATCCAGTCGGTTGAAATATAATAAACAAGAACATGGTAAGACCAAAAATAAAGGATTCCAATTCTCCAGACTCAATGCTGAACATGGTATGAAGCAATATTTCCAATTCAGGTACAAAAAGATTATCCAGAAGGACAATAAATACGGTACCAAGAACAGCGCCATAAACTGTTCCAGCTCCTCCCACTAAGACCATTATGATAAAATAGATCGACAGCATACTGTCAAAATGGTCCGTAGAAATAAAATGATTCGTATGGGCCATGAGAACGCCTGCCAAACCGGCCAGAACACCAGAAATAAAAAAGGAGAGCATTTTATATTTGGCCAAATTGATACCCGATGCTTCGGCGGCCTGTTCCGAATCCCGGATAGCCATGAATGCACGACCAATCTTTGATTTGACGATACGCCTCACTGCCACAATGACCAATAATGCAACTGTCCATACGAGAAAATAATTGGCCCAATCCCCTTTTATGGTAAATCCGAAAATCTCCGGTGCAGAAACGACCAAACCGCCGGATCCCTGGGTCCACTCCCGCATAGCTATTATGAGGCGTCGTATAATGAAACCAAACCCCATGGTGGTTAATCCCAAATACATACCTGAAACACGAAGCGCAGGGAATCCCACAAGAAAACCAAACAAGCCCGCAATAATGGGGGAAACAATAAGTGAAGCCATAAATGGAAGGCCTACTTGATCAACCAAGATCGCCGATGAATATGCACCAATAGCCATAAAAGCCGCATGGCCCAAGGAAATCAGTCCCGTATATCCAGAAAGAAGGTCCAACCCCACTGTCAGGATAATGTAGACACCAACCGTATTCAATATATAAAGATAATATTTGTAGCTGAAGGTCATCCCTTTCAGGGCAAATGGGATTAATATAACCAACCCTATTAGAAGTGGAATCCATTTCAGGTTTTCATCTTCGTAACGGCCTTTAATCATACCTTCTTGATCTCCTTCGTCCCCATAATACCATTAGGTCGAATCATTAGAACCGCAATAAGTACGATCCATACAATTATATCATTAATCTCTTTTACCCAATGAAAATGATAAGACAGGGTACCCATGCTAATTGTTTCAATAACACCCAGAATAATACCGCCAATGATTGCACCGGGAATAGAGCCAAACCCACCCAACACCGCCGCAGGAAACGCCTTTAAGCCCATAAAACCCATATTTGTATCAATGAGGGAAGCGCGAGGCGATAACAACACACCACTTATAGCTGCTACAATTGCGGCAAATATCCAAACTAGGGAGTATATCCGTTTGACAGGTACGCCCATGAGCTGGGCCGCAATAGGATCCTCGGAAGTAGCCTGCATGGCAATCCCCCAGCGGGTCTTATTAAAGAAATAATAAAAAACGGATACGAGTACAATGGCACCAATGATAATGGTAAGGTCCAGCATAGATATAATGACGCCGCCGATCTTAAAATGGGTACCGCCAAATGGTGACGGGGGGACTAAACTTTCTGTACCCGCAACCATAGACACCACAGCTCTTAGCATAATCGCCATACTAATTGTGGCCATCATAATAGAAAAAACCGGTTCATCACGCATGGGTCTGTTGATGACTAAATCAAGGAACCAGCCAAAGATTATTGCAAATAGAATGGAACCAATTAATCCCATTAGAAAAACCCAACCGGTTGGGAGACCCATATCTCCCGTAAATCCCTGGATGATAAAAAAATTAACGTAGGCCCCCACCATCATGAGTTCACCTTGGGCAAAATTCACAACTTCAGTTGCTTTATATATAAGGATAAAGCCAAGGGCAATCAGAGCATAAATTGAGCCCAGTGCCACCCCACTGACAATTTCCTGGCTAATATCGGTAATTAATGAATTCATTAAGTGTCAAATGTACGGTTAGATACTGTTTTCTTCCATAAGAGAGATCGATTTGAAGATTAAAATAAGGTATAAGTGTAATTGTCTATGATTGTCTTAACCGTAATAATCCAGTTTCAGGAGATTTGATGTTTTTATATTTTTGCGAATGAAGACATTGTTTGAGATGCGTTTGTCAAATTTTATTCTAAGTTATCTAACAGTGCTTGTTTCTTATTGAATAGCTATATATTAACACCTTCTTTTACAAAACAAATATTGGTTAATAAAATGATTAATTCTATTATATCAGGAACTGGTTCAATACTCCCTGAAAAGGTGATTCCAAACAGCTATTTTTCTGACCATGAATTCTTTTCAAAAGAGGGAATAAAAATCCGGAAACCTGCAGCAGAGGTAATTGCCAAGCTGGAAGAGATTTCCGGCATAACAAGCCGGCGATATATTTCGGACCAGGAAGATAATGTACCTATGATAAAAGCAGCTGGTGAAAATGCCATCGCTGATGCGGGTCTTAACAAAACTCAAATAGACGGCATAATCGTAGCCCACAATACAGGCAATATGGTACCCGACAATCCAGGGCATTGGGACTCAGTTCCCAACCTCGCCTCTTTAGCAAAAAATATCCTGGGGATTAAAAACCATGAATGTTTTGCCTATGACATTTTATTTGGCTGCCCCGGTTGGGTCCAAGGTCTAATCCAAGCCCACCAAGCGATTCAGAACGGTGATGCTAATCACGTCCTCGTCATTGGTGTGGAAGTTATTTCACGGGTTCTAGATCCTCACGATTTGGATTCCATGCTTTTGGGAGATGGATGTGGTGCAGTTATTCTCTCTAAATCTGAGAGGGACAATAAAGCGGGTGTTTTAGGATATGCCACATTTTCTCACTGTCAAGAGGATTGCCATACTATTTACATTGGTAAATCCAATAATCCAGATTTTGGCAACACTAAATTTTTTAAAATGAATGGCCGAGAGGTATACCGTTATGCTACAAAATGGGTCCCTCAGGTTATTAAAAAAGGGTTGGAAAAAGTTGGTAAATCTATGGATGAAGTTGATCTTTTTCTCTTTCACCAAGCCAATGGGAAAATGATAGAAGCTATCGGTAATAACATTAGTAGGTTATTTGATGTTGATTTTAAAGTTCTAAAAGAAAGAATCCCAATAACCATAGGATTTACTGGAAATACTTCAGTAGCGTCTATTCCCACTATGTTAGATATGATCCGGAATAAACAACTGGATAAATTTGAAATTAAAGACGGACAACTGGTGGCCATGGTTTCGGTCGGCGCCGGGATGCACTGTAATGCAATACTTTACCAATTCTAGACAAATCCAATTCGCAGCAAAGAGTGGTGGTGCTGAATTCAAGTTGGCAAATCAAGCAGTGTTGTATGGATCGACATTTGACCTAGTCTGCCTTGCTGCAAAAGTTAAATTGTAAATATCAGTCTTTTATGGACTGATTCGGTCTCTTCAATTACCCTTTTAAGGCTGAAGTAAAAATACCTGGAAGCTTTAAAAGGCTTCCAGTCCCAATAAAATAAGTTAGTTTTTTGCCAGTCTTATGGGCTGTTTTATTAGTGACAAACCAAGGCGGTCTAGGTGCCATATGCAAATCGCCAAAAAAGATTGACCGTGGAAAATTCCTGAAGGGACCTGTCGCAACGTTCTTTTGGGTTTTATCAAAAAGGAAAGCATTGTGAACCACACCTTTTCCTGATTGAATATCATCCATGGTATGGCCAGGATAGGCACCCCACGCACCACCGGCGGCTAAAAATGCAAGAGCGCACCAAGTATTTATACCAATGCCACCATACTTCAAATCCGCTATAGCTTGGTCCAAAGCTTCTTTATGTGCCTTCATTGTTTTAGGATGTATAATTATGTTCGCACCTAAAGTACCATCCAGTTTTTCATTGGCAAATTTGACTGCCGCCTTTAAAAATGCAGCAGGATCACTACCTTCCAGTTCAACCGTAGTAAGGACGGGACTGAAATATTCATCCGTAAAACAGGGTTCATCGATAAGGGCGTCCACATCGTAGATAATGGTTCGATCCACACCGCTATCGAGACTTTTTGCATTTGCATGTACCCTTGCGGCATTTTGACGATCTGCTGCGCCGGGATAATATGCAGGACGGCTTTCAGCATTAGTAATTTTACTCTCCACTTCTTGGAGTAATTTTTCTGTTCCTACCCATTCCTTCGGCATTACCAATACTTGTGTTGCAATACAATTATGGCCTGCATTTTGAAGTTTTTGGGTAGCGATATTTTCAGCTTGAAATTTAAAATCACCTTTTGACCATGGTCCCGGAACAACAATCGTAGGAGATACTCCACCCAATTCAGATGAAATTGGTTTACTCATAATGGGTAGGTTTTCACTTTTCCTTTTTTGGCCTTCTTCTCCAACGCCGAATACGATTACATCATGGGTCCGTGCACTACCGGTAATATGAATTGTATCCACCATATCATGACGGGTCAAATAAGCGCCTACATCTCCAGCACCATAGGAAAACTGAATAAATCCCTTCTCAATTAATGGTGCAAATATCTTCTCAAAAATTGGTCCAAGATACTCATTGATGGGATTCATTTTTATTAACACCACTTCTCCTTCGGCATACAATTTATAGAAAATATCCAAAGGAACTATGGATGATACATTTCCTGCCCCTAATACCAAAGAAACCTTCCCTTTAGGACTCTCCTGTTTATAAAATAACGCTACTGTATCTTCAATGTTTTCAAGTGTAACACCATCCTGCATCCAAACATCCAAATAATAATTATCCAAAAGCAACTTTTCTAAAAGATTATTAGGATAAACCCGCGCCACCGTTTGCCCGTTTGCCCATTCACTTAATTTAACTTTATGAATTGCGCTTTTTCCTGCAGCAATTGCATTTAGCGTATTTTTCATATATTGTAACCAGTTTAAAAACGCATAAGGGCCGCCTAACCATTCTTCCCCCGATAACGGTGAATTGGTGTTTAATCCTTTCGCTTCCGATCCGGCATTTGCCCATTCTTCTGCATGATCCACAGTCAATTTTATGGTTTGATCCAAATAGGAAATTTTATTGGTAATTGGGAGGGTAGCCCAACTGTTTTTATTTGATTGTAAATTAGAAAGACAATTATCCAACGTTAGTGAGTCCATTAAAATATCCTTGTTTAATTGAACAATAATACTCTAAAAGAAAATCCTTAACAATAATTATCTATCATCATGGGTCAATCCACTTGGATTTTTAAATAGTTAAGCATAAATAATAAGTCATGGAAAAATTTAAAATACTCGAAATTTTTATTATAGGTGGTATCATAATTGGATTTGGTATTTTGGAATCTTTTACCGGTCTCTATGGCCGTAACTCACCTAGAACAAAAGATGATTGGCTCAATGAATATAGTGTCCTTTTTTAAACTGGCTTTATTAATTAAACCGATTATTTTATTCTCGGCTGTTTTAATTCTTAATTATTTAATTCCCCAATATTATCAATCACTATCACACTTACCCTTTTGGGCATTATTATTAATCGTGTCAATTCCAGATGACTTCTCTCAATATTGGTGGCATCGAAAATCTCATGAATGACCTTGGTTATGGAAATGGCATCGACCTCATCATGCTGCAAGAGAAATGGGTGTCTTGACATCTTATCGGAATGCAATGTCTTACTATGTATTTATGCCTAATCTCTGGTGGCTTGGAATTATAACCTTTTTTATACCCTACGAAGTCATTCTCACCCAATTAATAGTTAAACAATTTATTGTTATTGGCGCCCACAGTAAATGGAAGTGGGATCAAACATTGTATAAATTTAAAGTGCTACACCCTCTAGCTTGGATTGTCGAGCGATCCATCTCTACCCCCTCCACCCATTTTATGCATCACGGCAAATCCAATTCAGACGGCATCAGTAATAATAACGGTAATTTAAGTAATATGTTTTTTTCTGGGATATCCTTTTTGGATCCGCTAAAATCACAAGGGAATACCCAACGGTTTATGAAATTGAGAATGATCCCTATGACTCATGGGTTGCACATATTTACTACCCATTAGTCAAATCAAAAAATATTAAAAGTATTTTAAATATATAAATTTTCCGGAGTTTCAATTAACTATTGAATTAGAATGGATAGCTATTATTATATATGACATGTGTGGCAATTTCTTCTTTTAATAAATAGATATCTTCTGACAAGTTCAAAAGTATAATCAATTGCTCATATTCAGCATAAATTTCTTCTGGAATCTCACCACCATGAATATAAAGTAAGCATTGTTTTGCCGATTGTACCATTTTGCCCATTTTTTCTGAAACAAATACAGTTCCAATTTTAAATGCTGATTCATTAATTGGTGTTTGGCGAATCCTCACCAGTACGCTTTCAGCAGTAAAAATATCAGTCATCATATCGGCTAAGGCTTCTTGCAATTGCTGTTCACCCATCACTGCTTTACCGAATTTTTCTATGGCTTGACTAATGATCAACCCAACCAAACTTTTACTTGTTTCTTATTGTCATACAAGAGCTTACAGCCTTTTGTCTTACGCCTTCTAGTCATGACCTTTTTTCAATTCTTTGGTATCATTGCAAACTGCTACATCTTTTTCCACGGAAACTTCATTTCTAGCTATTTAATCAAGGACCAAAAAAACCAAACGTTTTTAGTTAACCAGCAAAATCAATATACCTTTATTTATTCCATTTAGGCTTTCGTTTCTCCATAAATGATGCAATCCCCTCTCGACCTTCTTCCCCCAACACACTTTCTGCAAAATTATCTGCCATCATTGTAATTCTTTTTTCTTTAGAAAGGCCTGGGATAGATTGAATGAGTTCTTTTGTAATACCGATGGCCCTGGGAGCACAACGCAATACTTGTGTTTTAATTTTTTGTTCTAAATTGGTCAATTCAGCTTCATCTGATCCGATAAAATCAGCTAGGCCAACCTGAGCAGCTTTTTCCCCATTAAATCGAGCGCCAGTCAACATTACCCTGCGGCCCAGTGCAGAACCTAAACGATGAATAACAAATGGTGATATTTGTGCAGGCGTTAGACCTAACATTGTTTCACTCAATGCAAATTGGGTATCTTTATGAACAATGGTTACATCGCCTGTACAAGCCAAACCAAATCCACCGGCAATCGCTGCGCCTTCAATCACCATAATTGTCACTTGGGGCATGGTATTCACCAACTCAAAAAAATGTCCAATCACTTTACTGAAATTCGCAATCTCCTCTTTTTGAGCATCCGTATCTATCAGGGATTTTAACCCTTTTAAATCCGCTCCGGCACAGAATACACCACCTTTGCCACGAAATGTTATACCCCTTACAGTTCGATTATCACGGACGGATTTAAGCGTATCTCTTAATTCATTAACCAATTCAACCGATAATGCATTTCTGTTATCTGTACGATTGAACCATATAGTTAACCAACCATCTTGAAAATTTAAAATTAAATTTTTAGTTTCAGGTAATCTAGACATCATATTCAATTCCTTCCAAATTAAACCATTTAAATCACTATCGAAGTCACTTTAATATTTCGAATATGCAAATCAGTATTCCCGGGTACTAGGTCTATGGAGATATCGTTCCCCAAAGCATTTAGATTTCCACCACCAGCGCCCGTAATAACGGCTACCCTATTTTCAAAAGATATTGGTGTCATAAAGTGTCTTTCTAAAAAAAGATGAGTGTTACCGTTTCAACTACACAGGCAGGCTTTTGTAAATCTTCAATTTCAATTGTAACTTTTTTTACCACCCGCAAGGCAGTGCGTCGCATTTTCTCAACACTGACAATATGGTAATTAGATCTAATCATATCACCGGGTCTTACGGGGCTCATATACCGAACCTTATTGGATCCATAATTCACAAATTGTTTAATGCCTTCAACGGGAATCTGTTCTGGGGACATATCATCTGTCAAAAGTGGAATCAGGGAAAGGGTGAGAAATCCATGAGCGATTGTACCGCCATAAGGCGATTCCTCGGCCGCGCGATTCGGATCAACATGAATCCACTGGTGGTCACCCGTTGCATCAGCAAACTTATCGATGCGATCTTGAGTCATCTCATGCCATTGGCCAATAACCGGCTCACCGATTTTAGAAGACCAATAATCATAACCTTGTTCTAATGACATAGTCTATTCCTATTTATATTTAAATAATTCACCATAGATATTATGACAATCTAATTTTAAAGGGATTCTGTTTTTAAAACTCTCAATTTATAGCATCAAATAAATAACTATATTTAATCACAAAAGATTTGTTGTTTGACTCAATGGGTATCCCATCATAATCCTGAGTTTGGTTGTAAACCACGTATAATCCCGTTGCAGCTGATTGCTGCCAAATAAATCGCCAATTCATGGACCATACGTCTGATTGGTTATTATACTGGAGCAATGATTGAATATACATTTTGGGAGAAAAGGCATAGGTTACCCTGGCACGCATAAGTGTTGTTGTAAAATTACCATTGGGCAATTTTACCTTATTGTAATTATAGCTGAACTCGGATGTTATTTTATCCTTATATCGAATTTTGATAGTTGGGGACGTATTGATTCTATCGCCACCAAAGAATCCGCCAATCCTGTTCATAGTGAAAAAACTGATTGGTTTTGTTTGATTGGTCATAATTAAAAACTGGATTTCTTTTACGTTGTAAGTGCCAGCAGAAATAGTATCATTAGAGGATATTTCAAAGGAATTCAAGACGCCCTCCTTAACAATATTCATTCCTGTGTGAAACTCAAATCCCGATCGAAACTCCCAATGATTATCAATATGCCATCTTCCAGATTCCTGAAAACCATCTAATTTCCAATATCCGTCATAATTGATATGGGGCCTAATTTCTAATAAACCAAATCTATTTTCGGGACGAAATCGCGTAAAAATACGTGCGGACCATTTTCGATAATTTTCTCTTTTTAAATATCCCATTTCGGGATTAAAGCTAGCGCCCACTTCCGTATAAGACATATTTGTAGAAATTTGTTTTGTATCCCGTGCAATTTCCATCCTGTAGGCATAAGCATTATCCTTTTCCATTTCAGGTGTTTCCGTTAACCCTGCAAAAACAACAATTTTGCTCAACTCACCAATGCCTATTTGTGCGTCAAAGGCATAAGCATTATTTACGTAACCATCAGAGCCCGTATGGTCCAAAGTGGTCGCCATAGCCCCAAAGTGGGTGCGATTAGGCAATTCCTTTTTTAATCGAAAAACAGAATATTGATTAGCCTCTGTAACGTCTTTTACCGCATCAGTCCGCATGCCCAACATGCCAATTTTCATTCCTGCAACAGTACCTGTAAGTCTTCCACCACCAAGGATTGGTACTGGTATTCCTCCCGGGCCCACCCCAATTCTCCGACTGAAAAACATTTCAATATCTGGGCCAAAGAACCCACCACCAGATCCAACGGAAAAGAGTCCCGCATTCTCAAGGAAGAAAGCCCTTTTTTCCGGAAAAAATAAACTGAATCGATCCAAATTTATTTGTTGTTCATCAGCTTCGACCTGTGCAAAATCTGTATTGTATGTAAGATCCAATGTCATGGTAGAACTAATGCTCATTTTTGCATCTAAACCAAAGTTGCTATCACTAGCGGATGAAGATTTTTCGCCTTTATACTCATTCTTTTGACCCAATAAATATGGCATAATCTTTATATTACGAGAATTAGGAACATTTATATTTGTTAGAGTTCCTGCTGATACAAGACGATTCATGGTGAATTGCCGCGAAATTGGAGCCCAATGGGCTTCTTCTTTTTTCCGGGCGATTACACGTTCAAAATTAATCCCCCAGGATTGGTCTTTATCCTTTTTATATCGCAGTGTTTTAAAGGGGATAGCGAATTCGGCACTCCAACCATAATCCCCTCTTTGAGATTTAACTTTCCATACCGCATCCCAATTCACATTGAAGCCACCACCAGTGCCCATACTGAATCGCCGCATCATACTGCCACCTTCACCGCCGCCTGTAATCTGGGCGTCATATTCAATCCCTGCAGGATTCGTGCCAAATAGATACCCTGTCTGGAAATCTTTAAAAGTATCAATGATAAATGAAAAACTGTCTGAATTATTAAGCGGTGAGTCCCTTCGCGTATCTGAAATAACAATTTTACCTGGATCGGAATCATAGCAAACAACCGATACATAAAATATGTTATCCGAGTACATGACTTTTACCACAGTATTTTCTGAAACAGCCTGCCCTTCATCGGGCGTTTTTTGAATAAAGGCAGTTACCGCAGGTATTTCAATCCAAGCGGGATCATTCAACACATCCCCATCCATGACAGGATTAGAAGATGCTTTAACGGCGGAAGTGATATTTTGACCGGTTAAAAATGAACAAAATAATAGAAGGGTAAAGAGATTTTTTTTCATGGATTTAATTTATTTTAGTTATAAAAGGGAGTCGACGGCTTTGGCCATTACTATACATTGATCCGTCACACCACCTTGATCATGAGAAGTAAAAGTAACACCAACCTTACACCATCCTACGGTAAGATCGGGATGATGATTTGTTTCTTCAGCTTTTTTCGCCAGTTGATTTATAAATTGTATCCCATCAATATAGGAATCAAACGTGATCATTTTATGGATGACACTATCAGAATATGTCCAGCCATCCAAACTATTTAATTCAGTCTGGATTTCTGTTTGGGAAAGCAAAGCCATTGAACCTCCTACATTTTAGCATATACTTCATCCAATTTACAAAAATCAGTTTGTATGAATCAGGATTAAACCCATCAATTTATAAGCGGTGATACATTAACGTTTCGTATGTGCAAATCTGCATTTCCAGTAACTGGATCGAAAGAAAGATCGTCCCCCAGAGCATTCAAATTTTTGCCACCATTTTTGACAGCAGTATTTTGTTGAGTACCATTTTTTTCATGACCCCAGCCGTGGGGAATACTAATAACACCGGGCATCATTTCGTCGGTCAATTTTGCATCTAGTTCAAAAGAGAAATTGGTTGATTCAACTTTTACTTTTTGTCCGTCTTTGATTGATTTTGATTCAGCATCTTTTGGGTTTATCAAAACTAAAAAGCGATTTTTCCCGGTCATAAGTGAGGTGCAATTGTGCATCCAGGAATTGTTACTGCGGAGTTGCCGCCGGCCAATCAATGTTAATGCACCATTATTGTTTTGTTCACTCAAGTTAGATTTTACTCTTTCGAGATCATCTGTAAAAACTGGAGGTGCTAAATCTATTTTTTTATCTTTAGTGAAAAGTCGTGATGGGAAACTGGGTTTAAGTGCACCCAAATCCATTCCGTGTATATTCTTTTTTACCTTTTTCAATGTCAATCCATTCCATTTGAAAATAGATTTTAAACTGCCGTATTTCCCAAGCCTAATACCCAGGTCCAAGATCCAATCTGGTCCAAATATTTTGGACATAATTTGAGTTAACTTCGAATACTTTTTCCCTTTTTTTATAGCAATCCGTTTTGTCAATTCTAAAAATATTTCCCAATCAAATCTTGTCCCTTCCTCTTTTGGAAAAACTGGTTCAGAATATTTCACAGTGTCACGAACGGCAAAAACATTAAATATTATATCAAAATGGGGTCCATTCAGGTTGAAGGCTGGGGGCAAAATAATATCCGCATGGCGGGTTGTTTCATTAATAAAAAAATCGATAGAAACCATGAATTCCAGTCCTGAAAATGCTCGGTCTAATTTTTCTCCACCGGGCACCGACAGAACGGGATTGCCCGCAGAAATAACCATTGCGCGAATTTGCCCCTCCCCTTTTTCAAGCATTTCGTCCGGCATGGTAACAGCAGGAAATTCGCCAGCAAATTCGGGTAAGTTTCTCACCCGACTTTGACCTTTATTATAATGCCCTCTTGATTTTGGCATTAACGTATCAAATGCGGGCTTAGTAAACATGGCGCCGCCGGGAGAATCAAAATTCCCCGTAATGATATTTAATATATTTATTAACCAATGGACAGTACCGCCAAACTTTTGTGTACATGCGCCCATCCGGCCATAGCAAACGGCGGATTCTGATTCAGAGAACTCCTTCGCAGTTTGTTGAATAGCTGTGCTTGAAATTCCCGTAATATTTGAAATCTCTTCTAAACTTATTTCTGGTACGGAATTTAAAAATTCATCCAGATTTTTGGTGACCGTTTCCAAATGGCCCAATTTTAGCCAACCATTATTGATAATTTCGTTTATGATGCCGATTAAATAATAGACATCTGTTCCTGGATTAATAAAATAATGTTCATCGGCCAACTTGGCTGTTTCGGTTCTTCGCGGGTCAACCACAATGAATTTCCCACCTCGAGCTTGGATAGCTTTAAGTCGATTCCGCACATCCGGCGCTGTCATGAGGCTCCCGTTTGACACAAGAGGATTACCCCCAAGAATGAGCATATATTGCGTTCGGTCAATATCCGGAATCGGCACCAACAATTGATGGCCTAACATTTGGTAAGCTGCAAATTGATGGGGAATTTGATCCACTGTGGAAGCAGAAAATTTATTTCGCGTACGTAAAAAAGAAAAGAATGTTGGCGCATAAAGGAGGGTTCCATAATTGTGAACCGATGGATTCCCTTGGTAAACACCAACGGCATTATTGCCATATTTATCCTGGATACCAGCCAATTTTTCGGCCACCATATCGAATGCCTCCGCCCAGGAAACTTGCTCCCATCCTGAAGTTGTTTTTTTCATTGGAAATTTCAATCGATCCGGGTCCTCATGGAGGTCCTTATAAGCCAGCGCTTTTGGACAGATGTGCCCTCGGCTTAAAGGATCTTTTTCATCCCCGGTAATTGTTTTTATTTGGCCAATATCGGTTGTGATAACCAACCCGCACATGGCTTCACACAAGTTGCAGGTTCTATAATGTGTCTGAATATCCTTCATTATTTATGGGGAATTTTACTCATTGCGCGTTCAGTAATGGCAGTAATAGTTAAAGATGGATTTACACCGGGATTGGCAGAAATCATGGAGCCGTCGCAAACAAACATATTCTCATATCCGAAGATGCGGTTATTCTTATCGATAACACCCTCATTAATATTTTCACCCATACAAGCACCTCCAAGGATATGGGCTGTTGTAGGGATTCCGAATAGTGCTTCATTATTGGGCATCATAGCTTTGCCATTCACCTTTTTAGCATATTTTTCAATCAACTCATCTGCTTCATTAATGAAGGGCGTGGGCTTTTTTCCATCTTCAATTCCACTACGCATCCATGAACCAAAACGGCCTTTTTTTAATTGAAGTGTACTATCCAATGTCTGCATAAATAGCATCACCTGTGTTCGCTGAGCCCAATCATCGACAATCAAAACTTTTAAATTTTGAATAGGGTGCCGAATGAAATCCCAAATTATTTTCGTCAACCGGATTATTAAATTATTACCACTAACCCGGGGCAGCATAATCAGCCTCCAAATCCCCGAGCCTTTAGAATAGCGCACCGGTTCAACATGGGTATGATCCCCTGTATGGAGGATAGAACCGATTGCAATTCCTTTAGAATAATCAGTCGTTTTATCCAACGCCGTTACGGGCATTAGGGCCTCCGAATTGGTGCGCACCATGGAACCAACCTTTTGTGAAAGTTTTGGCAGGGATGACCTCATAAGTGACAAAAGCAATTTGACAGTCCCCAACACACCACCGGAAAAAACAACTCCTCCAGCTTTAACCGATCCCGATTTCTTAAACATCATTCCAGTGGAAGATTGCCATGAAACTGTATATCCCCGTTCTCCTTTTTCACCGAATGGTCTCACATCCGTCACCTTGGATTCAGCCTGGATTTTGGCACCATGTTGTTGGGCCAAATATAAATAATTCTTATCAAGTGTGTTTTTAGAGTCATAACGGCAGCCCACCATACAACCGCCACAATAGATACATCCTGTGCGGTCAGGGCCTTTCCCATCGAAGTAGGGATCTGGAACGGTTTCGCCCGGCTGGCCAAAATAAACAGATACATTGGTTGGATGAAATTGGTCTTCCTTCCCTAAATCCTTCGCTAATTCTTTTAGTGCTTGGTCGCCGGGTTCCATCCGGGGATTATGATTGGCACCTAACATTTTTAATGCCAATGTGTAATACTCTTTTAATTCGGTTTCCCAATCAGACAGTCTCCCCCAACTGCCGCTATTATAAAATGATTGTTTTGGGACCGGTAATGTATTGGCATAAACCAAAGAACCACCACCCACTCCCACACCGGCAAGGATACCCACGTGACGATAATAAGTCAGTTGAAAAAAACCGAATAAACGCAGGATGGGTGCCCACATCCATTTTCTTAAATTCCAGATAGTTTTGGGAAAGTCTGAGGCACGCCACCATTTCCCCTTTTCTATGACCAATACCTTATACCCCTTTTCTGAAAGTCGAAGGGCAGAAACAGAACCACCAAATCCGGAACCGATTATGATATAGTCATAATCAATACTCATGGTGTAACTAATTTAAATGTGCCTGTAGGATTGTCAAACAACCTAAAAAACTGTACTAAATCCATTATGCTCCCATCAACTTCTAAATCATCTGAAAATAGGGTTTCTTTGATACTCACCTGCTTCATAATCATTTGTAAAAATAATTCATGAGTAATCTTGAGTGTCGCATTCTCTCTTGAGGTTGGACTGTATTGGCGATGATGGAATACAGCATTTTCTATGGTGAGTGTATAGCTTTCATTGGTATCTGAAAAAATGACATTAACTATCAAATTTTTTCCTTCAGCTTTGGGACCATTTAATCTAACAGCCATTGAGTTGAAAAATTCAGAAACGGGTGTATGTTTAAATATTCCAGCCATATCAGCTATATCAATGCCATCCTCTATTGAACCATGACGTAACTCGTAAGCGCCAGAGAGATAATTATCCCTCCAAGGGCCAGCTTCAGCCTGATACCCAAGTTGATCATAACATTTTGCCAATAATTCACGGGCATTTTTATTACTAGGTTTGGCAAAAACCAAATGATTTAGCACTTCCACAGCCCATCTGTATTCTCCGTCATCATAGGATGCCTTTGCTTTAGTGATTAAGGACGACTCCCCTCCCATAAAATCTACATATCTTTTCGCAAGATCCACGGGCGGCAATGGATCTAAGTGGGCTGGGTTCCCATCATACCACCCAAAATAATATTGAAAAACAGCTTTTGCATTCTGTTTAATATTTCCATAATAACCCCGATTATAAAATTTAGATTCAAGAGATTTGGGGAGTTTAATGTTTTCAGCAATTTCATTTGGTGTGGCACCATTATTGGCCATTCGAATCGTCTGATCATGTATATATTTATACGTATCTCTTTGGTTTTTCATAAACTCAAATATTTGGGCATTTCCCCATTTGGGCCAATGGTGGCTCCCAAAATACACTTCCATATCTCCAAATAAATCCATGGCTTCATCTATATATTGACTCCATTTCAGTGCATCACGAACTTTTGCACCTCTCAAAGTATATATATTATGCATAGTATTAGATAAAACTTCTGCACCACAAAAAGCTTTTTTTTCTGGAAGATAAAATGTGAGTTCAGATGGTGCTTCCGAATCTAGTGCCAATTGAAATACAAATTCTACTCCATCAATAATCATCTGCTGACCTGTCTTCGAAATAAAATCGGTTGGCTCAAGGATACTAAACGTACCAAATGCAGGGTTTTTCCCTAGACCTGACCCAATATGTCCACGATCAGAACGAGGTAACAATTCACCAAACATATATAATGATCGTCGCCACATACTGATCCCAGTCATAATATTTTCACTTGTGGCTTCTCTAATAAACCCCAAAGGGGCAATTATTGGGATATCTAATTTTTCACCCAAAGCTGAAACCCCACCAAAATGATCAATATGACTATGGGTAAAAATGATTGCAGAAATAGGCTCCTCTCCTAAATGTGTTCTAAATAACTCTATTGCCTTTTCTGCCGTCTCTGTAGATGTTAAGGGATCAACTACTATCCAACCGTTTTTTCCCTCAATAATAGTCATATTGGACAGATCATATCCCCTTAATTGAAATACCCCATCTGTCACCTCAAATAAACCATGAATATTATTAAGCTTTTCCTGCCTCCACAAACTTGGATTTACACTATGAGGCGCTTCTCCCTTTATAAATTCATATGCTGGCAAATCCCACACCACACTTTGTGCATTTTTATGATGAATCTGCATTTTAGAACTCTTTGCAATAAATCCCTTATTTGCATCTAAAAAGCCCTGTTTATCTTCAAATGAAAGTTCCTTTAAAATGTTATTATTTACTTGAATTGTTTGAAACGATGGACTTGTAAAGCCCATCGTGCTTGAATCTTTTCTTTCCTCTTTGGCGCAAGAAACGAATAAAATAAGTGCTATAAAAAAGCAGATGAGTCTTTTATTTTTCCCTAATGAGGTTAATATTATCATAATAACAATTCAATAATCACATTTTTGCACAGCGAATTAAGAGCGATTTGGTTATGGCCTCCCATTGGCTTAAACCATAATGTCTTAAGCATATAAATAGAATCTTTATCATTCATTTTATTTTTACTCCTTTTGGCCTTCTATCATCAATAGTTTTAATAATATTGCTTTTTTAATTTTCCCCATTTGTTGCCTTAATGATTTAATTGTATTAGAATTTGCTATGCCAATTAAACAAATTAATCATGAAACACAAATAAATAATAGAGAGATTTAAAACACTCTTAATACGAAAGTGAACTAAAATATGAAAGTACCGCAATCATTAAGGAAATGGCTAGTATTTCATTTTTACGTGGATTATGCTTTTGCAATTCCATTTTTCTTTTTTCCAGAATATCTATCGTCGTTATTGGGTTATGAACCGCTCGACCCGTTAGCGGCACGGATGTCAGCTGCCGCATTATTTGGCATTGGCTATAGTTCCCTTATTGCAGCCAAATTTGATTTAGAAAAAATGCGACTAAAATTAAGGTGGGCTGTAATCTGGGCTGGATCTGCAACCATTGGATTATTTTGGGGTTCCTTTTCAGTAAACCATATATGGGGATGGATTTTTTGCATTGTTTTTCTCCTCTTCTTCATTTTGTGGTCAACTTATGCTATTAAACTAAAAGCATTTAAGACGAATTGACCTATTTAGTTAAAAGACGAACTTTTCTACCTATTCTATCGGGCATTATTATTGGGATTGCAACCTTTTACCCTTTCACCTATACCAATTCGGTTTCAATGGGAGTAATCGGTGGAATCAAGCGGAACCAATGGATAACTCATTTTGATTTATCAATGGAAAATCAAAATCCTTGGTTACGAAATTATATTGCATTCATTGGATTATAAGGTAGTATTCGTCCTGAAGTCATTTATCTTGAAACAATGATAGATGACGAAAAAGAAAAACTCTCAGGTGACAATGATTATATACTAAGTGGTTTCCCACCAAATTCTCCTTATTGGAGTTTTGTAATTTACGATTTTGATAACCGTAGAATAGAACCCTTTGAAGAAACCGTCGCCAATTCCTATCAGACACCAATCAAAAAAAATGGATCATATGAAATAACATTAACTAAGCATCCAGATAATTACCCTGGGAAGCAAGTCATCAACCATGCGGGTGCTAATTTTTCTATAATTATGCGTATTTACGGTCCAATCCTCAAATATTATACAGATAAAGAATCTATACCTGTGGGCAGTATTAAGAAGGTTAAATACAATGGGTAAATAGTTATATAAGCTATTCGGTGCAGCTATTTAAACTCATGGGTTTTTAATCTGGGTTGGGCTCGAGATTGTAGTTCGTAAACTTGATAGAGATTTAGAGGCTGCTAAAACGTACGTCGAGGAGTGTGGGGAACGATGGAAAAACGGTGTATTCTATATCAACCCATCTTGTCTTTCAAATAAATTCTTTGCTCATAAACCAAATCCTGATTTTTTATATTACCTTATTCCTTACGATTTAAGCAATGGGGATTTATATATTTCTACGCCAGTACCATCAGATGATCGATATTGGTTAATTCATGCACACAACAGAAACACTGATATAGATAACGACAAATTCGAATTGTTAATCACGAGGGATAAAAGTAAAACTGCCGATATTCCTATTGCCCTTGCTACCTCTAAAAAAGGTGTTATTTTAAATCAACTGGTGATGAAATATTTTTCTGAATATTAATCTTTAGATTTGTTCCGAAGAACCACTTTCAGAGAATAACGTTAAATTAACTCCTTTTCAAATCTTTGAATGCAATTTTTAACCAAATCAACGAGAGAGAAACAGCCACAACGGTTGATATGATCATGGCATACCAAACCCATTCGATAGGTTTGTTCATAACCATGGTAAAAAACAAAGCCAGGGGCGCGGTCAATCCCAAAACGCGGATGGAAGTAATAACCAACATGGGTAATCCTTTACCCAACCCCTGTAGGATTCGGCCAATGGTCATACCAATAGCGATCAATGGATAGACTAAACAAATATAACGAAGGTATGTTACCGCAATAGAATTGATTGAAATTTCATTTGTAAAACCATTAACAACCTGGGGTGCAAAAATATATAAAAGTGTCGAGAGGATTGTAGTAATGATCACCGAACGGGTAATGCCGTACTTTGCAATATATTTAATTTTGTCAAATTCTTTGGCGCCATAAAACATTCCCACCAAAGTTGTCAATGCTGATGCAATTGCCATTATGGGTAAAAAGATCAACATATCCAGCCGGCCGCCAACTTGGTATGCCGCCACAGCGTCAGTTGAAAAATGCACCAAGATTCGGTTAAACACTAATTGACCAAATGCCATAATAATCATGGACATGGATGCGGGAAATCCAACCCGAATGATATCTCTAATAATAAACATGGAAGGTGAGAAATCTCTCATTCTGAAGCGGACATAAGCGTGTTCTTTTACAAAAAGCATATAGACAAAAATGCAGAATACAATCGCTTGGCTGATGGCAGAAGCCATGGCAGCGCCGCCCACACCAAATCCAAGGGTGAAAATAAATATGGGGTCTAAAATGATGTTTAAAATTGTCCCCAATCCCGCCACCATCATGGGAAGTTTCATATCTCCTTCTCCCGAAAGAATTGATCGGAAAAAAGTGGAAAATATCATGAAGGGAAGCCCAAACAGGCTGATTTTCAAATAGTCCCAGCTTAAAGGTAAAACCGCTTCTGTGGCTCCTAATCGCTGTAATAAGTCCGGACCGTAGATCAACCCCAATGTGGTTAAGATTATGCTGATAATTAATCCCAATGCAACCGCATGCTCGGCTGTATTATCGGCTGAAACTTTATCTCTTGCACCGATGAATCTTGCTATGGATGCTGTTACACCGCTTCCAACGCCAAAAGATAATCCGAGAACAAGGAAAAATAAGGGCATATTAAAGGCCACTGCGGCGATGGCATCACCACCTAAACGGCCGATGAATATCATATCCACGATTGTATATAAAGTATGAATTCCCATTCCCGCCATGATAGGAATTGCCAAGGTCCATAACCCTTTAGAAGGATTTTCTAAGAAGGATTCTAGACGTGAACCATTGTTTTCTGTGCCATTCATAGGCGCGGAATTTAGAGGAGTTTTATATGTTAAAAATTAATTTATATTTAATATTTCGGGACCGACAGAATCCAATTATCGGATATTAATAGATCATCGATGTGACCTGACAAGTTTTCAGCCTCATACCAAATATGCATATGAGAAAAACGGGAATGATGGGTGAAAATCGTTTGATGCTCCTCTGAATAAAATCCTAATATTTTCCCCTCAATATTTGAATCTTTCCTTTTCCAAGATTTTGCCAAATGATCATCATGGCTGCCATCCTTATCTTGAGGAGATATAATATGCCATTCCAATTGATTGAACTTCCCTTCTATAATAAAGGGAAATGGTTTTTCTGTATTAATACCAGCTTTTTCAGCTTCATGTTTAATTAAAGCATCTATCGAATTATAATTTGATCCAGAATCAACAGAAATACTCTTCCATGATTTCACTGTTGTACTTACCAAAAGTAATGCTTTAGTCTCATTTTTAGCCATGGTTTGATAGGTGGGAGATTCTCCGGCCTTTGCCCTGTTAATTAGGAGATGGCTATCTATAATTAATATTTCGCCATCTAGGTTTTCCATGGAACCAAGTCCATATATATGATCCTCACTCAAAACCTCGGTTAAAGCAATGACACCATCCCTTGCACCACCATGCATAATTTCTGATAAAGCACCATAAATTTGAATATCATTTTGTGTTTTATTAGAACAAGAAACCAATAATATTACTGTAATGAATAAAAATATCTTTTTCATGAATTTCCCTTTTAATTTCTGCAAACTACAGAATTAGTTCGCTCATCCAAACCCAGATCCAACAGGCGGACCACATCCTGAAGTAGAACGGGATGCAGTATATAAAGATCCAACTGAAACTGCCGGGGCCGATAATTGTTTTTTGGATTCAAACATACCGCATTCTGGGCATTTTATTTCTGAATTATGAATCTCACTGGAAAAGACCAACTCTTCAAAAAGATTACCACAGGATCCACATTTAAAATCGAACATTGGCATAAATTATTTTCTCTCTTTTTCAACATCCTCAACCTGAGGATATGGATTATGTCAGGTGGGGACCCCTGCTTTGGGCAAAACAATCCGGGTGATAAACAACCATAATCCAATAATTACGGCAAAATTAAATATTTCCCCAATCATATGGCATCTATTGCTGCGCGAAGGGAGTTATTTACTTGTGCGGATAATTCTTCTAAGTCATCACGCCCTGTGACCGATAACATTTTTTTTGCATCAATTGCAGAAACAGTTACAGTATCGTCATCATTACCCCAGATAACGACATTACATGGTAACAATAGTCCAATCTCCAGTTCTTCCGACAAAGCCTGAAAGGCAATGTTTGGATTGCAAGCACCTAAAATTTTATATGGTTTAAAATCTATATTTAGTTTTTTCTTAAATGTAGATTTTACATCAATTTCTGTGAGTATACCAAATCCCTGAGATTGCAATGTTGCTCTCACTTTTTCTTCTGCTGCATCCATCCCCATCTTAAGATTGCGTTCATATCCGTATTTCATGATTTTTCCTTTTTGTTTTTTACAGGCCAAAAAATGATCAGACCCATAATTGTTCCATATACCATACTATTAGCCGGATTAGATGTGATTGGACAAGTGCCTGTATTACATCCGATAAAGTAATAATAGGCGTATCCTAAGCTACTCCCAAGAACGACTCCTAATGATAACCGTAAAATAGTTTTCGAAAATATTCGGCTTATTTTATCGAATTCCATTTGATCATACCTCCAATCATATTTAAAGCATTATACCCATTATTATTCAAAAATTTTGTTGCCTGACCAGATCTATTCCCAGAACGACAAACCATGATAATTTCCTTTGATTTATATTTTTCCAATTCAAGAATTCTATTAGATAATTCATTCAAAGGAATAAGGATTGATCCTTCAATATGGCCTAAATTTCCAAAATATTCACCTTCAGTCCTTACATCTACCATGATTGGAGTTTTTGTAGTAATGCGCTCTTTTAAAGATTCAACTGATATAAAAGCATTGTCGCCTTTACCTAATAAAGGCGAAATTGATTTCCATTTATTAGCGGTGAGCAGCGTGATAAAAATAATACCAATTATTAATCCGTATTTCAAGCTTGAGTCCTCTTTATTCTCAGTGTTTTAAATAACCGTTCAGATACATCATCCGGGACCGTTTGCTCAGATTCATTAACGCGGTAAATTTTTACAATTTGCTTTACACTATCCACATAAATTTTGCAATCTGGACAATTTTTCATATGTTCAACTACATCTATGATTATTTCTTCATCAATATCTTTACCAAATTGATCGTATAATTCCTGCAAGAATTGTTCATTATGTTGATGGTCACTCATATTCGCGCCTTTCTACACATTTTAATTTTTTGGCTAACTGATCTCTTAAAAAAAGCCGCGCACGCATGAGTCTTACTTTTACGTTTGATTCAGTTATCTTTAATAATTTTGCTGTTTCTTTGGTGGATAATCCTTCCAAATCTCTTAAAACAAAAACAAATCGATAATCTTCTGAAAGAGTTTGAAGTGCTTTTTTCAGGCATTCATTAAATGATTCAGGATCCAATTCATTTTCAGGGTGATCTGGCCAATTCCTAATCTCATATCCTTTAAGCGACTCAAAGCCGGGATCGTGAATGGATATATCCCGATCGATATAATCCTTTACACGCAACTTACCCAAAGCCACATTCGTACCGATACGATACAACCATGTTCCAATTGAAGCATTCCCTTTAAATGAATGAATCTTATCCATAAAAACCAAGAAAGTTTCCTGAAGAACATCCTCTGCATCTTCCTGATTTTGCATAAGGCGCAATGCCAAATTGTAAACTTTTGATGAATGATTTTCCACTAATGCTGCTATGGCCCATTGTTCCCCCGCTTTCGCCTTTTTGACCAAATGGGCTTCATTATAAGTAAGATTAGTCAAACTTTTTTAAGTTGCTAATTCTGCTGCTAAATGATATTCAATTTTTTCCTTAATCATTTGCTTCGGAACTGCACCCACAACACGATCAACTTCTTTACCTTCTCTTAAGAAAAGGATTGCAGGAATACCGGTTACACCAAGTTCTTGAGATTTGATATTTTCATCTGCATTCAATTTACCAATCGTCGCCTTTCCTGCAAAATCATCAGCTAATTCATCGATAATGGGTCCTACAATTCTGCAGGGACCACACCATGGTGCCCATACATCAGCAATAACCAATCCATTGGTATTTCCCACTTCTATTTCCCAGTTTTGATCCGTAAAAGTTTTGACATTTTCTAACATTTCATACTCCGTGTTTTAAAGGTTAGATGTAAAAAATATCTATGCGTTACAGTATTTTTTTTTAAAACGGCCAAAGAATGGGAATAAAAACTATTGCCAGTACAAACATGATTACGGCCAATGGTAAACCCACTTTGATATAATCAGAAAATTTATATCCACCGGGACCGTAAACCATAAGGTTGGTTTGATATCCCACCGGTGTCACGAAAGAAGCGGAAGCGGCAAAACAGACTGCAAAAATAAATGGGCGGGAATCAACGCCCAATTGGGATGTTACAGCCAATACCACTGGTGTCATGATAATTGCCGTGGCTGCATTTGAGGATAATTCCGTCAATACCATGGTGATAAAATAGACCACCGCCAATAATACATAAGGCTGCCATTCAATGGCGCTGGAAAGAACAATTTTTGAAATGGACGATCCAATCCATTCGGCCGTTCCTGTGGATTGAATCACTATCCCTAAGGGAATGAGCGCCGCAATTAAAATAATAACCTGCATGTTGATGGATTGATAAACTTCGTGCGGTTTTAAAACCCGGAAGACCAATAATACAACCGTACCGATTAGGGCACCCTTCAGGATGGGCATAATGCCTAAAGTGGCCAAGAGGACTGCCATCCCAAGGGCCAAAATACTCATCCACCAAAAGCGTACTTTTCTCAAGTTTTCATGAACTTCCCCCAATAATATAAATTCACCTTTTTCCGCAAGTTCATCCAAATTTTTTCGCGTTCCGTAGATCAATAAAGTATCATAATTGTTTAAAATTACGTGGGCTATTTTCTTTCGAATAATGGCACCTTCTCTGCGAATGGCTAATATAAAAGCACCAAATCGCTGACGGAAATTAGAGGTCATTAATGATTGTCCGATTAAATCGGATTTATCCGTAATCATACATTCCATTAATATATTATCTTTTTGTTCCAGCTCTTTTTGGGTCAATTTTTCATCAGTAAGTAAGGTGACTTTTTCAACCTCTTTCATCCTTAAAAAACTATCTACCGTACCTTTTACAAACAGAACATCGCCTTCTTTTAAAATACGAGCGCCCACATTTTGTGAAAGGAGATATCCATCCCTTTGTATATCCAAAACCATCACATCGTAATTCTGGTTCACTTGCCGATCTTTACATGATGAGCCCACCAAAGGAGAGTCAGCAACAATCTTCATTTCTGTTAAATATCCTGCTAAATGATAGCTTTGTGTCAAGCTGGAAGTGACGGTACGAGATGGAAGCAATTTTGGTGCAATCCATATAATATATACCAATCCCACCGCCATGATGATTAACCCATATTTAGCGAATTCAAACATCCCCAAGGATTCACCGCCACTGTTGGCCATATAAATTGAGTTTACTAATAAATTTGTAGATGTACCCACCAATGTTAGGGTACCACCGAGAATGGCGGCATAACTTAAAGGAATCAACAATTTGGATGGACTCATACGATATTGATGGGCCAACCGAATTGTGACGGGCATAAAGATGGCAACAATAGCCGTATTGTTCACAAGCGCGCTGGCGAATCCGATGGTGAGTAAATATACCCCTAACCCTAAAGTCCGAGATTTAGATACAAGTTGATTAATACGCACAATTAAATATTCAAGAATACGGGTTTTTTGTAGCGCGTGGCTTAATGTGAACAAGAGTGCAATGGTAATTACCGC